>DSTMR04002__coassemble_560_pt1 | contig 230104 bp, 217 predicted proteins | sample DSTMR04002__metabat2_low_PE_045 | metagenome-assembled genome bin DSTMR04002 | reverse complement strand
CACCGGTATTTTACTGCATATTCCTCTATTTGTCAGGTTTTGTTAGGTGCTCTTAGCCAATGTCAAAAACCTCGCTGCGGTCTCCTCGGTACAACCGTTTTTCTGGGCATATTTCTGGATTGCCGCCTGCTCAGACTGGCCGGATTGATTGTAGAGCCATGCAATTCCACGCACAGCCTTGTACTCATCCACATTTTCAAAGGAACCAGCCTCCTCCTGCATCCGGCAGGTCAAAAGGGCGTTCCCGATAAAATGATGGGCATAGGTCAGAAAATCTGCTCCTTGTGCGGGATCGTATTCCCGGAGACAATCCAGCATGGCAAGCACACAGCCCATTTTGTAGTCCAAAAAGCGTTCCGGGTCATAGCGATCCAGTCCCTCCCGCAGCAGGAAACGGCGAACACGTCCATTGAGCCGGTTCTCATAGTGGTGCAGGAAAAAGGCAAAACAGCGCAAATCACGGCTATGCACAGCCTCAATGATGTAGTCGTTCATATTTTCAAGAACAGGAGGTTCCGGGTCAAGCTGAAAGATGCGCTCCACTTCCCGCATAGTCAATCCCTTGGGTTCAGCCAGAAAGCCATACTTGACACAGTAACCGGGCAACTCCCATGTCCACGTTGCATCCATTTCCCCTCACCACATTTCTGATATTCGTCACTTAGTTCGTCTGTACGGCCTTTAAAAGTGCTTCCTGGGTCATTTCCTGCTCATAGACAGTGCTGGCATAGCGATGATCTGAGAGCGCACGGAGCATCTTATCTTTTGCCAGCTTCTTCATCGCCGATGCAACTCCTTCATCCAGCTTTCCCCGGCGGGTACTCTGCAGGATGGTATTCATGCGCCGGTTATAAATTGCCTTGATGGGATGATCGTCGGCAAGCTCCCGCTGTTCCCGCCCCCTTAGATTGCCAATTTGCCGACACGTCCGTCCACGCTGGTCGCCGGGTGCCAGTCCGCCGCAGTATTTGGTGTGCCGTGCGTCAATGGTGAGAAACCATCTGCCGCAGATGGGGCATTTCTTGGGCGCATGACCCACACAAAGTCCCTCAAACAGATCGGAACGAAACATTCCCACAAAGGAAACATAGTGCATCCGCTTGACCAGCTGAGGCTCCGTCTTTCCGGGCCGAATAGCGGCTACATACTGTACCGAAGCATTGGTCAGGGTCATCCAGGCCGGGTTATCCAACGATAAAGTTGGCTCTCCTTTGAAGAACTGTCCGAACATTGCCGCATAACCGTCCGAGGTACGGTCATAGCCGGGTTCATTCAACCGCTCTGCAAATTTCGTCAGGGCCTCCTTGTATTGCCCCAGAGAATAACTCAAATGCCCCAGCACCTGCGCTATTCGGACGAGCATGGTTGCCTTGCTGTGCTGACCAGTCAAAGCACAGATTAGCTGCTCCTGCTGGGTAAGCTGCAAATAGGCTTTGGCGTCCTCCATATATTCCTCGGAAAAGATGGCTGCAAGTTTTTGCTCAAAATAGCTTCGATTCAGTCGGGAGAAGGGTGGTGTAACCTGCAAAAAGGAGATGATCTCGCCAGCGGCCTGCTGCACCTGCGGCAGCAGCTCCATATCCACGGAACCGGTGTTCATCCCCTGAAGTAGCTGGTTCAGCACATTGCAGGGAGTATCCAGCTTCTCAATGGTGCTGTCCGGGATGTTCAGCACCTCGCAGCCAATGGTTCCCGTAGGCATGGTACTTCCCTCATAGGTCACGGTGTCCTGCCAGAAATCCAGCGACAAAACTGCATGGTTGATGATCTGATCCATCTTCTCCCTCCTGTCATGTTTTTCTATTTTCATAATAGCACACAACAAAAAACTTGTCATGTTTTTTGAAAACGGCTTGTCATGCCATTAGCCTGTTTTTTTCGATTTTCCCCATAACCTATACAGAGGGGTGAGAAAACTGCCCCATCAAAAAGGAAATGGAGGGAATCTGTATGAATTTGTTTGAAGTGGTGAAAGCCAGTATCAACACACAGGAAGCAGCACAGATGTATGGAATCGATGTCAACCACCATGGTATGGCACTGTGTCCGTTCCACAATGACCGTCATCCGAGCCTGTATGTATCGGATGACCACTACCACTGTTTTGCCTGTGGGGAACATGGGGATGTGATCGACCTGACCGCCAAGCTGTTTGATCTTCGGCTGTATGATGCGGCCCGAAAACTGGCGTCGGACTTTCACCTTGCGCCGGACAAGCCCTTGCCGGAAGCCATTCGCCGGAAAATGAAACACAAAACCAAAGCACAGCAGCTTCGTGAGAACGAGCAGCTGTGCTTTTCTGTTTTGAACGAGTATCGGAGGCGGCTTCTGGATTGGGAAAAACGGTATGCGCCGCAAGCGCCGGAAGATGTATTGGACGAGCGGTTTGTGGAAGCCTGCCACCGGCTGCCCTGGGCAGAGTATCAGCTGGACATCCTGCTGCAAGGCGATTCCTATGAACGAGGCGAAGCCGTGAGTGAACTAACGGCAGGCGGATTTATCCGCAAATTACAGACCTGCCTGCGAGAGGAGCGATACCATGAACAACCCTGTTTGGATCGATGATAAGGGGAAAATCGTTGAGCCGGAATACTGCCGGGATTTTCTTACCCGGCATCCAATGCGCTGTATCAACGAACGCTTTTATACTGTGGATGGACCGTTGCCGGATGAGAGCAAATTGAAGCGGACGATTTATGAGGAAATCTCGCCTTGGCTTCATGCCAAGGTCGCACAGACGGTGGAGCAGGTGATCAAGGCGTTGAAGCTGGCGGCATACGCAGACCCTTTGCCCCTGCATTGTGACCGCATCCATGTGGCGAACGGCACTTATTTTCTGGACGGTACATTTACAGAGGAAAAAGAGTATTGCGGCAACCGTCTATCGGTGTCTTATCGGGCAGATGCTCCTGCACCACAACACTGGCTACGTTTTCTTTCGGAACTGTTGGAGCCGGAGGATATTCCTGCTTTGCAAGAGTATCTGGGCTACTGCCTGATTCCCTCCACCAAGGGCCAGAAAATGCTCATGCTGATCGGCAAGGGCGGAGAGGGCAAAAGCCGGATCGGTGTGGTGATGAACGCCATTTTCGGGCTCAACATGAACACCACTTCTATCCAGAATGTAGAAAACAACCGTTTCGCCAGAGCCGATCTGGAGGGCAAGCTGCTGATGATTGACGATGATCTGGATATGAATGCCTTGACCAAGACCAACTATGTAAAATCAATCGTGACAGCAGAACTGCGGATGGATTTGGAAAGGAAGAAAGAACAGAGCTATCAGGGACAGCTTTATGTACGCTTCCTCTGCTTCGGCAACGGGGCATTGACTGCGCTTCACGACCGCAGCGACGGTTTCTTTCGCCGCCAAATCATTCTGACCACCAAGGACAAGCCTGCGGATCGGTTCGATGACCCGTTTCTTGCCGAGAAACTGATTGCCGAAAAAGAAGGGATCTTTCTTTGGATGCTGGAGGGACTGCGGCGGCTGATCGCTAATCACTATCACTTTACCATTAGCCAGAGAGCCAAGGACAATATCTCTTCCGCTGTTCGGGATGCCAATAACATTCTGGACTTTCTCGATTCTGAGGGTTATGTGGCATTCAAGGCCGATTATGAATCCAGCACCAAAAATCTGTACGCAGCCTATAAGCGGTGGTGTGAGGACAACGCAGAAAACCCACTGTCCCCAAAGAGCTTTGCAAACCAGCTTAGCCAGAACGCAGAACGCTACCATTTGGAACCGGTCAGCAATCTGCACATCGGCGGCGGAAAACGGTGCCGGGGGTATATGGGCATTTATGTTCTGCTCTCGCCTATGGAGTTGTAATGAAACTTCAAAACCTTCTGTTCGTGCGTTCATGCGTTCCTGATCGGGTGCAGCCTGTGGAACGAAGGAACGCACGAACGCAAAAAATCGAAGTTCATTTTAATATTTGATAATCCGGCTGGGCGTTAAAATTGGCAATGCTCAGTCAATGGTTGTGCAAACAGTGAAAAACACTACTATAAGCAGAACACAAATCATCATTCGGTGATTTACAGAATGGTGATGGTGGTATACGGCGAGGTGGCTATTTACACGGTTTCACTTGCAAGCCCACCTAACGGTAAAGTCGATGGGGTGCTGTTGCGGACAGTTCTTCATGGACGCAATCCTGAGCGCTTTTCAAGAAGCAATAAAGATTTACTGTACCGTGCAGCGTGTATGCTCCACGGTAAAACCATTTTATGAAAGAATGAGGTATTTTCTATGAAATCCAATTTGAGAAATGAAATCAAGTCGTATATCGTGCGTTCCGGCTACACGATGCAGGAAGTCGTTGACCGGCTTTCCGAGGATTACGGCTGGAGCGACAGCGTTTCCAACCTGTCCAACAAGCTCCAGAGAGAGTCTTTGCGGTATGTGGAGACAGTACAGCTTGCCGACGCCCTTGGCTATGACATTATTTGGGGACCCCGCAAGAGTGAAACTCTTGTGGGGAGAGGAGGAGCAGTGAAGTGAACGAGCTTTTGTGCTTGCACAGAAGCGAGCGATACGGAACTTGTGACGACGAGGCAGAAGCGGAGGGACAAATGATGCCTGTCGTTCCTGCTCTCCGTATCTCTCGTCCCCATAGCAATACCGCAGTATTGCTATGGACAGGCGGCGAAAACATTCGATTTTTCGCTGCCGCCGGATGGCCGGTGTTTCACAAAACATCGGCTGTCCGGGCTGAACAACAGGAAACGATGCAGGCGGTTTCCGGGCAGTTCAGCAGCGGTCATCGCAATGACCGCAATTCCCCCTCGGAGAGCCCACGGCACTTTGCAGCCCTTTGGGATGAAAGTGTCATAGTGGGTTATTACACTTCCCGCAGGAAGTGCATCCCCGTCCCCAAGCCGTCTGCCACGCAACAGAAAGGAGCTGATTTCCATGGCCAGAAACGACGGAATCGACCGCACCTTTGCCCGTAACCAGGACTTGCCCACCCTTGATGATGTGGCGAAGGTTCAGGAGCATAACGAACGAGAAAAGGAGAGCTACTCCAACCAGGATATTGATACCACCCAGACCTACCGGAATATTCACTTCAAAGCCCCCACCGGCAGCTATGCTGCCATGTTCGATCAGATGATTGCCGATGGGGTTATCTCCACCCGTGGCCTGAAAGCCGATGCGGTGAAATACGGGGAACTGATTTTTGATGTGAACTCCGCTTACTTTCACAACCACGGCGGTTACGAGTATGCCAAGCAATTCTACACCGACGCATACAAAGCCGCCGTGGAGATCGTGGGCGGTGAGCAGTATATCCTCTCCGCTGTGATGCACGCCGATGAGCGTAACCGGGCAATGTCCGAAGCACTGGGCGAGGATGTGTACCACTATCACCTCCATGTGGTTTATATTCCGGTGGTGGAAAAGCAAATCCTTTGGTCGAAGCGGTGCAAGGATGAAGCACTCCGGGGAACTGTAAAAGAGGTCATCACACAGGTCAGCCGCAGTAAGAAATGGGAGTCCAAGCCCGTTTTGGATGCTGAGGGAAATCCAATGCTGAACGCAAAAGGGAAAAAGATTTTGAAGTCGTCCTACAGTGTATTGCAGGATGACTTTTTTCATTTCATGCGAGCTGCAGGATATGATGATGTGGAGCGTGGAGAGCGTGGCAGTACAGAGGAACATCTGACCGTGACACAGTTCAAGGTGGCACAGGAGCAACAGCGGCTGGAAGATGTGACCGCCCAAATCGCTCAGACGGAGCAGGCGCTGGACACCGCACAGGCAGCCGTTGAGAAAAAGCGGAAAGAGCTGCACTCCCTGCAAAAGCAGGCTAAAGAGCAACGCACCACCGCCCTGACTGTGCAGGAAATCCGCTCCATGGGGAAAAAGACGATCACCGGCAACATCACTCTGACCCCATCCGAGTGCAGCACGCTCAAGGATTATGCGGTCAATGGAATTCTTGCCAAGGCGGAAAACAGCCGCTTGGAAGAAAAGCTGCAACAAGCGCAAAAGAGCGCCGCTGTCTGGAAACAGCGATATGAATCGCTGAAAGAACAGGCACGGCCCTATCTGGAAGCTGTCAAGCTCGCACCCGAAAAGGTGCGGGCTTTTCTTGATGCTATTTTGACCCGGACCCGGCAAACAAGGCAGCACGATCAACCTTCCCGCCGCAAGTCGCAGGATATGGAACTTTAATTGATGGAGGAAACTGCATGAGAAAACACGAAAACTTTATGAACGAACCCGACTATGGTTATATCGACCTTGAAGCCTGCTTTGACCCAATTTTTGAGCCGCCGATTGACTTTCTTGAAGAATGCCGGAAACGCTGGGAAAACCGGATGAATCCGTTCACCGGTACGGTGGAACGGAAAATCGGAAATACCTGGTATCTGCTGGAGACTGTATGTGATGGAAATGAGCCGCTTACCCACAAGGTAAAACGGCTCATTTTCTCGGATAAGGAGGCGCTTTGTTCATGACACAGACTCAAATTCATGCTACAATATCACCATGCACACCGATTCTGTCAGCTGACCCAACCGTAAAGGAGGACGCTATGTTGGATCAGCAGAAAATCACCATCCTGTACTGCCGCCTCAGCAATGAAGATGCGCTGGATGGAGAATCAAATTCGATACAGAATCAAAAAGAGTTTTTAACCCGGTACGCAGCCGAGCATGGCTACACCAACCTGAAAATTCTGGTGGATGACGGATATACGGGAACTAATTTTGACCGCCCCGGCGTGCAGGAAGGCTTTGCACTGGTTAAGCAGGGGCTTGTCGGTTGCTGGCTGGTCAAAGATCTCAGCAGGTTTGGCCGAGATTACCTGACCGTTGGGCAGTACACGGACATCATTTTCCCCAGCTACGACGTGCGCTTTATCGCCGTCAATGATGGTGTGGACAGTGAACGGGGCGACAGCGATGGTTTTGCCGCTATCCGTAATTTGTTCAACGAATGGTATCCACGGGATACCAGCAAAAAAGTACGGGTCGTATTCCGTCAGAAAGGCACCAGCGGAAAGCATCTGGGAAAACCGCCCTATGGCTATCGCACTGATCCCGCCGATAAAGACCATTGGATCATTGACGAGGATGCCGCCCCAGTAGTCAAGCGCATCTTTGACTTGGCTATTGACGGCAAGGGGCCGGAACAGATTGCCCGTATACTGGAGCAGGATAAGGTGTTGACTACCAAGGCGCTGTATGCCAAACAGTCGGAAAACCATCCTGACCCGAAAAAGCGGAAGAAGATGCCGGAGCGCCCTTATCATTGGATTGGTCAATCGGTTGTGGGTATTCTGGAACGGATGGAGTACACCGGCTGTACCTGCAATTTCAAGACCTATTCCAAGTCCTATAAGCTGAAGAAGCGGATTCCCAATGCCATCGAAGATATGTGTATCTTTCCTGATACGCAGGAAGCAATCGTTTCTCAGGCTCAGTGGGACAGAGTGCAGGAGCTGCGAAAAAACAAACGCCGTCCCACAAAAGCCCAGCGGCAAGGATTGTTCTCCGGGCTTCTGTTCTGTCCCGATTGCGGGAATAAGCTGCACTTTGCTACCTGCAAGAGCTTTGACGGCAAGCAAGACCACTATGTATGCTCCAGCTACAAAAGCGGTCGAGGCACCTGTTCTGCCCACTATATCCGGGAAGATGTACTGCGGGAACTGGTGTTGGAGCGCATCCGTGCGGTCAATGCCTATATTCGGCAGGACGTGGAAGGCTTTCAGGAAGAATGGCTGCAATGCCGCCGTTCCGATCAGGAACGCAGCATCCGTGAGGATCGGAAGCGAGTGGAGCAGGCCAAGAAGCGGCTGGCTGACTTGGATGTTCTTCTGTCCCGACTTTATGAGGATTTTGTCCTGGGCGATCTGAGTAAGGAGCGGTATAAGAAAATGACCGCCGATTACGAGGCAGAGCAGGAGCGGTTAAAACTCGAAATTGAAGTGACGGAAGAATGGCTGGAAACTCAGGAAACCATGAGTGCAGATGTGGATGCCTTTGTCGCTCTGACCCAGAAGTATGTGGATGTGCCGGAATTGACACCTACGATAGTCAATGAGTATATCAAGAAGATTGAGGTGTTTGCACCGGACAAGTCCAGCGGCAAGCGGGTACAGAAGGTAAAAATCTATTTCAACTTCGTGGATGATGTAGAGATTCCTGTGATTTCCGAGCCTGTTGTTGCGAAATCCACCCCTGGACGCAGAAAAACGGCGTGACCATTGCGGTCACACCGTTCTCTGCCCCTCGCAAAGCTAAATAGTACCTTATCACTATTAAGCCTTCGGACGGCGGGGTTTTTCAGTCAGCTTGCGTTATCAATGGGGACAAACTCCAGCTTCAGCTTCATCCCAAGGCCAGCAGCCAGCCGCTTGAGGGTGCGCAGGGACGGGTTGGCGGTGGCGTTTTCCAGCCGGCTGATGTTGGCCTGGTTGATGCCGGTAGCCGCGGCCAGGTCCGCCTGGGTCATGTGCCTGGCCTCTCGCCCCTCGATGATGGCCCGGATGATCTGGAACTCCGGTTCGAGGGCGTCCCACTCCTTTTTGAATTCGGGGTTTTTCATTTCCTCCGCAAGGACTTCATCCAATGTCAGCATATTTTACTTGACCTCCCTTCGCTCATAATCCTGTTTGTACTTTTTTGCCAGCTTGATTTCCGCAGGCGGCGTTTTGGGCGTCTTTTTGGTAAAACCGTTGGTCAAAACGATCGTCTTGCCCACGGCAAAGAAATACAGCACACGGGAAATATTCCCCTCCTGCTGTGCCCGGATCTGGAAAATGCCGTCCTGCAAATACTCGGAATAGGGCATCCGGGCCTGCATTCCTTCTTCTTCCAGCATCGCCGCAATCTTATAGATTCGTGCGCGCATTTTGTCCGGCAATGTCCTGATGTATTCATATGCCGGCCTGCTCCCGTCCTCTTTTTCATAAAAGATGACTTTGTATCGGTCCATGTCTCTATTCCTCCCTTTTATTATATGCTTTTTATGCCATATTGTCAAGCCTGCGCTGTTTTTTCACTTCTGCGGGTCGGGCTTTTCGCAGATCAGCTCCCGGATGGCCTTCATGGCGGTGGAGCGGGGGCGGGCGGCGTCCTCCACCAGAGTGATGGCCCGCTCGGGGACGGGCAGCTCCAGCGGGACGCAGAACAGTTCCCCGCGGGCGATGCGGGGGGCCGCCAGCTCGCTGGGGTAAAAGCCGATGCCCAGCCCGTGCTCTACCATGGGCAGGATCTGGTCCATGGTGGCGGCTTCCACGTCCACCCGGAAGGGCTGGCCGTTGGCGTTGAAAAAGGCATGGTAAAAGCTGTAGGTGCTGGTGCCCTCCCCCAGGCAGACCAGCGGGCAGCGGGCCAGCTCGGCCAGGGTGCACCGCCGGGCGGCCAGGTCGCTGTAGGCCGGCCCGCACACCGGTATCTCGGTAAAGCGCAGCAGCTCGGTCTGCTGCAGGGTGCGGCCGGTGGGCAGCGGCCCAGTGATGACGGCAAAGTCGCTCTCCCCGTTGCGCAGCCGCTCGATGGCCTGGGGGGTGGTCTCGTTGGTGATGCGCAGATGCACCCCCGGGTACTGCGCCCGGAACGCCGACAGCTTGTCCAGCAGGATCATCTGCAGGGCCGCTTCGCTGGCGCTGATGGACAGCGACCCGCTCTCGAGGCTGCCGTCCCGGCGGATCTCCTCCTCCCCCAGCTGTAGCTGCTCGACGGCGGCGGCCACCCGCCGGTAGAACCGCTGGCCCTCCGGCGTCAGGGTGACGCCCTTGTTGGAGCGGTGGAACAGTTTGCACCCCAGCTCCTGCTCCAGATTCTTCATGCAGCGGGTGATGTTGGGCTGGTTGTTTTTCAGCATCTCAGCGGCGCGGGTAAAGCTGCGGCACTGGGCTACTACGTAGAAAATGCGGTAATAATCGTAGTTGATGGTCATAGAAAATTTCCCTTATATTTTATGAATTGTGCACCATTTACCATACAAAAATTGTATCACCAGCATATTAACATGATATTTTACAATTTTCACTATTGATAGTATAATACGCTCGATCCAAAATTGCAATTTGACGGACCATGGTTACAGTTTGGTCTGTCCCGATTGCATCGTCAAACTGATATGAAAGGTATGAAAGGAGTCTTTCCAAAACCATGAAGCAGAATAAGCGCAAACTTATCCTGTGGCTTGCCCTGATCGTGGTGCTGGCAGCCGCCTCCGTCCTGACCGGCGGCGCCGGCGGCGAGACCGAAAGCGTGCAGGAAGTCATGCGGGACGCCGTCCTTCATGAGACCGGCCGGATCAGCCTGTTCGGCATCCGCGACGTCAACCCCGGCCTTGTTTCGGCCTATGTGGTGACGGTGCTGCTGCTGGTGCTGGCCGTCTGCCTGCGCCTGTTTGCGGTGCCTCGCTTCCGGGATGTGCCCGGCAAGCTGCAGATGCTGCTGGAACTGTGGGTGAGCACCTTCAGCGGCATGGCCGAGAAGAACAGCCCCCACCGCAACAAAGTGCTTGGCCCCTATCTGTTCGGCGCTGGCACCTATATCTTCGTCAGCACCCTGTTCGAGCTGCTGGGCGTCCAGGCTGTCACCACCGCGGGGCATTCCGTCGCCCTGCCCGCCCCCCTGTCCGACGTCAACGGCGCCATCGCCATGGGCGTGCTGTCCTATCTGTTCATCCTGTCGGGCGGCGTCAGCGCCGTGGGCCTGCGCGGTGTGGGCCGCACCCTGAAGGAATTCTCGCTGCCCATCTCCATGAGCTTCCGTCTGTTCGGCGCGCTGCTGTCCGGCCTGCTGGTCACCGAGCTGGTGTACTTCTATATCACCCTCAGCTTTGTGCTGCCGGTCATCGTGGGCGTCATGTTCACCCTGCTGCACGCTTTGATCCAGAGCTACGTGCTCACCATGCTGGTGGCCCTGTACTACGGCGAGGTGTCCGAGCCGGTCCACCCCAAAGCATCCAAACAAGCCAACAACGACACACAAGCCATCGCGGCTTAAACTTTCAGGAGGTATATCATGAAAACCCTGCACATCAAGAAAGCCCTTTCCGCCCTGCTGGTGATGCTGATGCTCACCTTTGCCCTGTCCATCCCCGCCTTCGCAGCTGAGGGCGCCAATGATACCGACGCCGCTTCTTCCACCGCCACCCAGGTGGCCGAAGCCGAGGCCGAAGGCATGACCACCTCCGGCAAGGCCATCGCCTGCGCCGTGGCCGTTGGCCTGGCCGCCGCCGGCGGCGCCGTGGGCATGGGCCTGCTGGGCGCAAAGTCCTCCGAGAGCATCGCCCGCCAGCCCGAGGCCGAGGGCAAGATCCGTACCTCGATGATGCTGACCCTGGTCTTTATCGAGACCGCCATCATCTACGCTCTGCTGGTGGTCATCCTTATCATCTTTGTGCTGTAAGGGCGGGAGGTGTCAGCTATGAATCTCCCCCTGAACATTGACCTGCAGCAGATCTTCCTGCATATGCTCAACTTCGTCATCCTGGCCGGCGGGCTCTATTTCATCCTGTACAACCCGGTGAAGAAGTTCATGGACCAGCGCGTGGCCCGCTACGCCGAGATGGACAAGGCCGCCGCTGACAAGCTGGCCGCCGCCGACAAGCTGGCCGCCGACCACCAGGCCCAGCTGGACAAGCTGGACGAGGAACTGCGCGAGCGCCGGGCCGAAAGCCAGAAGATCGCCCAGGCTGCCGCCCAGCAGCAGCTGGACCGCGCCCAGGAGCAGGCTGACCAGATCGTCGCCGCCGCCCGCAAGAGCGCCGAGAGCATCCGCGCCAAGGCTGTGTCCGACAGCCACAAGGAGCTGAAAGAGCTGGCCATCGCCGCCGCCGAAAAGCTGGCGGCCTCCTCCAGCCGGGACGCCATCGACGAATTTTTGACCCTGGCGGAGGAAGGGAACGGCCATGAACAGCATGAATAACGCTTCCACCGCCCTGCTTTACAGCGCCCAGGAGCCCACCGCCGCCCAGCGCAAGCGCTTTGCGGACTTCCTGGCGCGCACCTACCCCGGCCAGGCCCTGACTCTGGAGTGGAAAGAGGACGCCTCTCTCGCCGGCGGCTTCCGCCTGGAAGTGGGCCCCGACATCTACGACTGGAGCCTGCAGGGCCGTATGCAGCAGCTGCGCCAGCGCATCGAGGCGCTGGACAACAGCGACAACGTGCTGCCCCTGATGCGCCAGGCCATCGAGGACTGGGCCCCCAGCACCAAGCCCGAGGAGATGGGCACCGTGCTGACGGTGGGCGACGAGATCGCCACCATCGCCGGCCTGGAGGACGCCGTCTACGGCGAAGTGCTGGTCTTTTCCAACGGCATCAAGGGCATGGTCCAGGAGCTGCGCCCCGGCCAGCTGTGCTGCGTCCTGTTTGGCGACAGCAGCGGCATCGAGGCCGGCGACCAGGTCCGCCGCACCGGCAAGATCGCCGGCGTGCCGGTGGGCGAAGGCTTCCTCGGCCGCGTGGTAGACGCCCTGGGCAGCCCCATCGACGGGGCCGGCCCCATCCAGGCCGACGCCTATTATCCCGTCGAACGGCCCGCGCCCGGCATCATCGACCGCCAGCCGGTCAACCAGCCCATGGAGACCGGCCTGCTTGCCATCGACGCGCTGTTCCCCATCGGCCGCGGCCAGCGCGAACTGATCATCGGCGACCGCCAGACCGGCAAGACCGCCGTCGCCCTGGACACCATCCTGAACCAGAAGGGCAAGAACGTGGTCTGCATCTATGTGGCCATCGGCCAGAAGGCCAGCTCGGTCGCTCTGCTGGCCGAGAACCTGCGCCGCCGCGGCGCGATGGATTACTGCATCATCGTCAACGCTTCGGCCAGCGACTCGGCTTCCCTGCAGTACATCGCCCCGTATGCCGGCACCAGCATCGGCGAGTACTTCATGCACCAGGGCCGGGACGTGCTGATCGTCTACGACGATCTGTCCAAGCACGCCATCGCCTACCGCGCGCTGTCCCTGCTGCTGGAGCGCAGCCCCGGCCGTGAGGCCTACCCCGGCGACGTGTTCTACCTGCACAGCCGCCTGCTGGAGCGCTCGGCCCACCTGTCCGACGAAAAGGGCGGCGGCAGCATGACCGCCCTGCCCATCATCGAGACCCAGGCCGGCGACGTCTCGGCCTATATCCCCACCAACGTCATCTCCATCACCGACGGCCAGCTGTTTTTGGAGAGCAGCCTGTTCTTCTCGGGCCAGCGCCCCGCCGTCAACGTGGGCCTGTCGGTGTCCCGTGTGGGCGGCGACGCCCAGACCAAGGCCATGAAGAAGGCCGCCGGCGCCATGCGCCTGGACCTGGCCCAGTACCGCGAGATGGAGGTCTTTACCCAGTTCTCCAGCGACCTGGACGACGCCACCAAGCGCCAGCTGACCTACGGCCAGGGCCTGATGCGGCTGCTGCGCCAGAAGCAGTACAGCCCCCTCAGCCAGCACGAGCAGGTCATCACCCTGGTGGCCGCCCTGAACCATGTGCTGCAGGACATCCCCGTCGAGCAGATCAGCGGCGCGCAGCGCCAGATGCTGGACTGGTTCGCCGAGCAGGACGCCGCCCTGTGCCAGCGGATCGACTCCACCGGCCTGCTGACCGAGGACGACCGCCAGCAGATCCTCTCCCTGGCCCGCACCTTCGTGGCCCAGTATCAGAAGAAGGGGCAGTGATATGCCAAGCACCAAAGAGATCAAAGACCGGATCGAGAGCGTCCGCCAGACCCAGAAGATCACCAACGCCATGTACCTGATCTCCTCCACCAAGCTGCGCCGCGCCCGGGCGGACCTGGAACACACCCGCCCCTACTTCGAGGCGCTGCAGGCCGAGATCAAGCGGATCTTCCGCACCTCCAGCGACATCCTCAGCCGGTATTTCTACCCGCCCCACGAGGAGGACATCCAGGGCGGGCCCTACGCCTGCCTGGTCATCACGGCGGACAAGGGCCTGGCCGGCGCTTACAACCAGAACGCCGTCAAGGAGACCATGAAGGTGCTGGAAGGCCACCCCGGCTGCAAGCTATTCGTGGTGGGCGAATATGGGCGGCACTACTTTGCCCAGCACCATGTCCCCATCGAGCAGAGCTTCCTCTACACGGCCCAGAACCCCACCCTGGACCGCGCCCGTGAGATCAGCTCCATCCTGCTGGATGGCTTCAACCAGGGCGCGTGGAAAAAGCTGTATATCGTCTACACCGACATGGAGAGCAGCCTGGCTTCGGCCGCCAAGAGCACCCGCCTGCTGCCCTTCCACCGGGCCCACTTTGCCTCCACCGGCGAGGACCACTCCTCCGACACCTTCGAGTTCGTGCCCGACATGGTCACGGTGCTCGACCACATGGTGGAGAGCTACGTCTCCGGCTTTATCTACAGCGCCCTGATCGACAGTTTCTGCAGCGAGCAGAACGCCCGCATGACCGCCATGGACGCCGCCAACGAGAACGCCCAGCGCCTGCTGGACGAGCTGAGCCTGCAGTACAACCGGGTGCGCCAGTCGGCCATCACCCTCGAGATCACCGAGGTCTCGGCGGGCGCCAAGGCCCAGCGCCACAAGCGGGAGGCCGCCGCTTCAACACGAAAGGATGTGTGACCCCTTTGAATACAGGTAAAATCATTCAGGTCTCGGGCCCTGTCGTGGACGTCGCCTTCGAGACTTTGCCCCTGCCCCGCATCCGCGAGGCCCTCACCGTCCAGGTGGGCGGCGCCGGCCGGGTGATGGAGGTGTCCCAGCATCTGGACCCCCACACCGTCCGCTGCGTCATGCTGGCGGCCAGCGAGGGCCTGGCCCGCGGCATGGCAGTCGAAGCCCCCGGCCACACCATCCAGGTGCCGGTGGGCGAGGCCGTGCTGGGCCGGATGTTCAACGTCCTGGGTCAGCCCATCGACGGCGGCGAGGCCATCCCGGCCGATGCCCCCGTCAAGAGCATCTACCGCAAGCCCCCTCCCTTTGAGGAGCAGAACCCCGCCGTCGAGATCCTCGAGACCGGCATCAAGGTCATCGACCTGCTGGAGCCCTACGCCAAGGGCGGCAAGATCGGCCTGTTCGGCGGCGCCGGCGTGGGCAAGACCGTCCTGATCCAGGAGCTGATCTACAACGTGGCCACCAGCCACAACGGCTACTCGGTCTTTACCGGCGTCGGCGAGCGCAGCCGCGAGGGCAACGACCTGTGGCGCGAGATGAACGAGAGCGGCATCGCCGACAAGACCGCCCTGGTCTTTGGCCAGATGAACGAGTCCCCCGGCGTCCGTATGCGTGTGGCCCTGTCCGGCCTGACCATGGCCGAGCATTTCCGCGACGAGGCCCATAAGGACGTGCTGCTGTTCATCGACAACATCTTCCGTTTCGTCCAGGCCGGCAGCGAGGTCTCCACCCTGATGGGCCGGATGCCCTCCGCCGTGGGCTACCAGCCCACCCTGGCCAACGAGATGGGCGAGCTGCAGGAGCGCATCACCTCCACCAAGGACGGCTCGGTCACGTCGGTGCAGGCGGTCTACGTCCCTGCCGACGACCTGACCGACCCCGCCACCGCCACCACCTTCACCCATCTGGACGCCACCACCGTCCTGAGCCGCAAGATCGTCGAGCAGGGCATCTACCCCGCCGTCGATCCGCTGGAATCCACCTCCCGCATCCTCGAGCCCGACATCGTGGGCGAGGAGCATTACCGCGTGGCCCGCAAGGTGCAGGAGATCCTCCAGAAGTACCGCGAGCTGCAGGACATCATCGCCATCCTGGGCATGGACGAGCTGAGCGAGGAGGACCAGAAAACGGTCAGCCGGGCCCGCAAGGTCCAGCGCTTCCTCTCCCAGCCCACCCACGTGGCCGAAAAGTTCACCGGCATCCCCGGCGTCTATGTCCCGCTGGAGGACACCATCAAGGGCTTTGCCGCCATCGTGGACGGCCAGATGGACCAGTACCCCGAGGCCGCCTTCTTCAACGTGGGCACCATTGATGATGTGGTGGAAAAGGCCCGCAAGATCGAGGCAGGTGAAGTGTGATGAACACCTTCCATCTGCGCATCCTGGCCTCCGACCAGATGTTCTTTGAGGGCGCGTGCGAGAATCTGGTGGCGCCCTGCGCCGACGGCTCGTTCGGCGTCCAGGCCAACCACTCCAACATGATCTCGGCCGTCACCCCCGGCGAGCTGCACTACCGCCCCGCCGAAGGCCCCGACGCCGGCAAAGACAAGATCGCCGCCGTCTCGGCCGGCCTGATCAAGGTGGAGCGCAACGACGTGCTGGTCCTGGTGGACACCGCCGAGCGCCCCGAGGAGATCGACGCCAACCGCGCCCGCCGCGCCGCCGACCGCGCCAAGGAAGCCATGCTGCAAAAGCGCAGCATCCAGGAATACCGCGTGGCCCAGTACAATCTGGCCCGCGCCATGAGCCGCCTGCAGGTGCACAGCGATTTCGAGCGCAAGTAAGCCTTGACAACCGCCGTCCCTTCGTGGTATTCTAAACATTGCAAGGAGCCCCCGCCCTGCTGACGGGAAATGTGGAACCGACCACAGTGCAGGCAGGGGCGACACAAAGCCGACCGTCTGGGCAGCCTTGCGCGGTATTTGCCGCGCAGCGCTGCCCTTTTTGTTTGCAGCAAAGGAGAACTACGCTATGAAGTCCGATATCGAGATCGCACAGGAAGCCACCCTCCGCCCCATCACCGAGATCGCCGCGGGCCTGGGCCTGGACGACGCCGACGTCATCCCCTACGGCCGCTACAAGGCCAAGCTCAACCACCGCCTGGCCGAACAGGGCGGCAAGCAGGGCAAGCTGATCCTTGTCACCGCCATCAGCCCCACCCCCGCCGGCGAGGGCAAGACCACCACCAGCGTGGGCCTGGCCGACGCCCTGTGCGCGCTGGGCAAAAAGACCATGCTCTGCCTGCGCGAGCCCTCGCTGGGGCCCGTGTTCGGCATCAAGGGCGGCGCGGCCGGCGGCGGCTACGCCCAGGTGGTGCCCATGGAGGACATCAACCTCCACTTTACCGGCGACATCCACGCCATCGGCACCGCCAACAACCTCCTGGCCGCCATGATCGACAACAGCATCCAGCAGGGCAACCCCCTGCACATCGACCCCCGCCGCATCACCTGGAAGCGCTGCATGGACATGAACGACCGCCAGCTCCGCTTCATCGTGGACGGCCTGGGCGGCAAGGCCAACGGCACCCCCCGCGAGGACGGCTTTGACATCACCGTCGCCAGCGAGGTGATGGCGGTGTTCTGCCTGGCCTCCAGCCTCCACGACCTGAAAGAGCGCCTCGCCCGCATCGTCTGCGCTTACACCTACGACGGCCAGCCCGTCACCGCCGGGCAGATCGGCGCGGCCGGCGCCATGGCCGCCCTGCTGAAGGACGCCATCGACCCCAACCTGGTCCAGACCCTCGAGCACAACCCCGCCATCATCCACGGCGGCCCCTTTGCCAACATCGCCCACGGCTGCAACAGCGTCATGGCCACCCGGCTCAGCCTCTCCCTGGCCGACTATGTGGTCACTGAAGCCGGCTTTGGCGCCGACCTCGGGGCGGAAAAGTTTTTGGACATCAAGTGCCGCGCCGCCGGCATCGCGCCTTCGGCCTGCGTCCTGGTGGCCACTGTCCGCGCCCTCAAGAGCCACGGCGGCGTAGCCAAGGCCGACCTCAACCAGCCCAACCCCGACGCCGTCCGCGCCGGCCTGGCCAACCTCGGCCGCCACATCGAGAACATGAAGGACGGCTTCGGCCTGCCCGTGGTGGTGGCGGTCAACGCCTTCCCCACCGACACCGCCGAGGAACAGGCCATCGTCCGCGATTACTGCGCCCAGATGGGCGTGCCCTGCGTCCTGAGCGAGGTGTTCGCCAAGGGCGGCGAGGGCGGCAAAGCCCTGGCCGAGGCCGTTCTTGGCATCCTGGAGGACCGGCCCATCCAGTTCACCTACCCGCTCGAAGCCTCCCTGCGGGAGAAGATTGAGGCCGTGGCCGGAAAGATCTACCGGGCCGACGGCGTCGATTACAGCCCCGCCGCCGCCAAGGCCCTGGATGAGCTGACCGCCATGGGCTACGGCAGCCTGCCGGTCTGCATCGCCAAGACCCAGTACAGCTTCAGCGATAACGCAGCCCTCAAGGCCGCTCCCACCGGCTTCCGCATGACCGTGCGGGAAGTGCGGCTGGCCGCCGGCGCGGGCTTCGTGGTGGTCATCTGCGGCAGCATCATGACCATGCCCGGCCTGCCCAAGACCCCCGCCGCCGTCAACATCGACGTCACCGACGACGGCCGCATCACCGGCCTGTTCTGATCCGGCCAAGCCCACCGGGCCTATAAGACAAGCAAGCGCCCCCGCTCTGAAAAGAGTAGGGGCGCTTTCCGTTTATTCTTCCGCGTCCAGCTGTTCCTGACAGAAACGTTTGAGCGCAGGAATATCTGTGACAGCCGTTTCCCAGATGATCTCTCTGCTCATGCTGCCATAATTATGCGCGACCAGATTGCGCATTCCCTTCATCGGTCCCCATTGGATGCGGTCTGCCGTAGCCTGCCGGAACGCCAGGGATAACCCGCCGCTCAGCTCGCCGATTTGCAAAATGCTGAAGGAGACAGAGCGCTGGTAGTCCCGGTCCCTGTCAAAAATGGCAAAATCACTGCCATACCGGGCAATGGTCTTTTCGATCTCGCAGCAATAGTCCAGGATGTGCTCCAGGCGCTGTTTGTCAGGCGGCAACATAGAGGTTCACCTTCTCTTTCCACACCGTTTCGCGGAAGTTCTCTTCGTGCGGCATCTGGGCTGGCTGTTCCAGCGAACTGACTGTGATCAGGTCCACTCTTTTTTCAAGCGCCTCTTCCAGGTCGCAGTAGAGCGCACCCAGCGTCAGCAGGGACTTCAGCGCTGTACCGGATGTATCCACGATCAGGTCCACATCGCTGTCCTCTGTCGCCTCGTTCCGGGCGTAGGAGCCAAAGAGATAGACCGCCCTCAAACCATATTTTCTGGCCACCGGCTCGATCCGGCGCCGAAGTTCCTGCGTCGTATATACCATTGCCGTCCGCCTCCTTTCGGTCTTATGCAGCATTGTAAAAACACAGCCTGCCCGGCGGGGGTCATGGCTTATTTTTCCCGGCACTTGACGCCGTAGTTGCCGCGGCTGCCGGTCTCATAGCCGCGGTAGATCTCGTAGGTTTTGCCGTCGATGACGGCCTCGTCGTCGCTGGGGAAGGAACAGCTCCAGCCGTTCGCTTCGCAGTATTTGGCGATGGCCTGGTGGGCTTTCGAGACGGTGGGATAGACCGAGCCGTCCTCATAGGGGACCCAAAACGCCTTTTTTAGCATATCCAACATGGTTCACCGCTCCTTTCGTCCGCCGGGCAGGCTCTGCTTCTGTTCTTAGTATAAACCATCCGGCGGGGAAAATCCACCCAAAGACCGCCCGGCCGGTACGTGGCTGGCATATCAGAAAAGAGCGCCGTCCGCGCAACGCAAAAGCCGGACAGCGCCCTTTTCACAGGAGAAGAAAATATACAAAAAGAAGAAAAGCTCACCATTATGCCAGCGCGTAGGAGCGCTTGAACTGGCGGATGACCACCGCCGCCACGGCCACGGCCACCACCGCCACTGAGGTGTTGCTGACCATCATTACCACGCCCACGCTGGCCTCGCCGAGGTTTGTAAAGTTCTGCAAAAACCAGAACACCGGGATGCGGAACACGAACACCCGCGCGATGTTCAGCAGCAGCGTCAGACGCGTCTTGCCCAGGCCGTACAGCAGCGCCAGCACCGCCGAATTGATGGCCAGCGGCACTGCGCCCAGCGCCTCGTACCGGTAGACCAGCACGATCATCTCGTGGAATTCGGCGCTGCCCGAGTCGAACAGGCTGGCCAGCAGGTCCATCTGCCACAGCTCCAGCCCCGAGATCACGGCGCTCATGGCCACATTGACCGCCAGCACCGCCCCAAAGGCTTCCAGCACGCGGCGGTAGCGCCCGGCCCCGTAGTTCTGGCTGATGATGGCCGAAGCGCCCTCCTCATAGCCGTTCTGGGGGTTGGTGGTGATGCCGCCCATGTTGTTGGACACGCCCATGGCGCCCACCATCAGCGGGCCGTAGACGCCGCACATGGCGTTGACGATGGTCTTGCCGAAGGCGAAGAAGGCCCGCTCGGCAATGACCGGCACCGAGTTCTGGACCATGGGCCCCACCACTTCCCTGCGGGCCGTCACGGCCTGGGCCGAAAAGCTGAAAGCGCTCTTGCCGCAGATGCTGTTTTTGAGGGCAAAGCCGAACAGCAGCAGCTGCGACGCCAGAGAGGCCGCCGCGATCATGACCAGGGTTCCGTCCATCCCATAGACGAACAGGGCCGTCAGGGACAACTTGGCCGCGATGACCAGCAGGTTCAGCCGGAAGATGCGGCCCGCGTTGCCCCGGGCCCGCTCCACCGCGATGTAGACGTTGTTGATGAACGTCACCACCATGACGAACAGCTCGACCACAAAATACTGGCTGCCGGCCTCGATCAGCAGTTCCGGCGTACCTGCCAGCCGCAGAAAGGTGGAGGTGAAGGGCAGGATCAAAGCCAGCAGGGCCACCCCCACCCCCAGGCAGATGGCGTACAGGCTGCTGATCCGCCGCCGCACCAGGGCCAGGTCCCCTTCGCCGTAGGCGCGGCTGATCTGGATGCCCGCGCCCACCGCCAGGCCGCCCCCCACCGCCGAGAGGATGGCGTTCAGCTGGGCGAGGTACGCCACCGCCGACACCGATTCCTCGCTGATGTGGGCCGCCATCATGGTGTCCAGGATGGTAAACGCCTGGCTCAAAAGCTGGTATAGCGCCAGCGGGGTGCCGATCTGGAGGATCACCTTCCACATCGGGCCGTTCAGGCTCTGCTCCAAAAACTGCTGGTCCTTTTGGGTCAGCTCCGCTTGCAATTCCATAGGCTGCGCTTGCTCCTTTCTGCCGCGTCCGTTGTGACAGGGCAAGTATAGAGCAAATTTTCCGCATCATCTACCGTTTTCAGGGCATTTATTTGCAAAAATACAGAAAAATCAATACAGCCTTTCAGCGTGTTTTGCGGCGGTAGTCCCGCGGGGTGCAGCCGTACTGCTTTTTGAAGGCGTCCTTGAAGTAATTGCTGTTGGAAAAGCCGCTGCGCAGGGCGATGTCAGTGATGGAGTCCCCGGTGGCGGTCAGCTCGTGGGCCGCGTTGCGCAGCCGGATGAAGGTCAGGTACTCGTGCACCCCGAAGCCCGCCGCCTCCCGGAACTTCCGGCTCAGGTAGTTGGGGCTGAACCCCGCCGCCGCGGCGATGTCCGCCGCCGTGATGGGTTCGGCGTAGTGCTCGGTGATGAACCGCGCCGCCCGGACGATCTCCCGGTCGGTGGTGTGGATCTGGTCCGGCACGTCCTGCAGGATGGCGCACACCCGGCAGCAGGCCAGCAGCAGCTCCTGCAGCATGGCCCCCAGCATGGGCGCGGTGTAGCGGTCGGCCCGGCCGTTCTCCTGGACCATCCGCTCCAGCAGAGCTTCTACTTTGGCCTGCTGGGCCTCAGGCGCCTGCATGATCTGCACCCGGGCCAGAAACTCTCCCTGCCCCGGCAGGGCCTGCCGCACCGCCGCGCCCACGTCCTCCGCCCGGAAAAAGACCGCGGCCCGCCGGCAGGGGCCGAACCTGTACCGGGTGTAATGGAAGGTGTGGGGCGGGATCAGCAGAAAATCCCCCATGTGCAGGTCATAGATCTCGTTTTCCACCATGTAGCTGCAGGCCCCGGTCTCGACGTAAAACATCTCGTAATAGGGGTGCCAGTGGTGGGCGGGCATATCGTCTCCCGCAGTGCGCAGACGGCTCTCGGCGTACACCCGGTCGATGCGGGGCCGCGGCTCCCGCCTCCGTCTCTCTCCCATATCTCCTCCCGGGCCCACGGCAAGGGCCGCAGACCATCAAAAAAAGTCCCGGCCGGACGACATGTGCGGACGGTCGGGACACCTACAGGGAAATGCAGCGCAGAGAGTGTGCGAGCCGCCTTGCGGCGAGTGCGCGGTTCGGCGCTGCATTTTGTCCAAAAGGGGGATATTAGGGGGAAAGGATTTCTGCCGCGCGGCTGCGCGCAGAAATGGGTTCCCCCTAAAGCGTGACGCTTTTGCGGCACGCTCAAGACCCCCGCCGCCGGGCAGGGGCCAGTTATGTACATTACTTTTTGACCTGCCCGTCTTTGCCCTTGCGGCCAAAACGGTACTCCTTGCCCTCGCGGATGCGCTGGAAGTTGGAGCGGTGCATATACAGCACCATCACGGCCATGATCGCGGCCCCGATGGTGGTGACGGCCAGGTCCCGGCCGGGCAGGCCGGTGAGCAGCCCGTAGCCCAGCGTCAGGAAGGGGTAGCACGCCGCCATCACGATGCTGCCCAGCGAGACCATGCCAGTGGGGATCAGGCAGATCAGGAAGATGACGAACAGGCAGGGGAACAGGACAGGCTGCACCGCCAGGATGGCCCCGCCGGCCACCAGGACGCCCTTGCCCCCCTTGAAGCCGAAATAGATGGGTTTCAGGTGGCCCACCACGGCCAGGATGGCCGCCAGGTACACCCCCAGATACTGGCTGAACAGCTCTCCGGACAGGAAGGTGAACAGCCACCGGCCGATGCAGACGGCCAGAACGCCCTTGAGCACGTCGCCGGCGGCGGTCATGGCGGCGGCCCTTTTGCCAAAGGTGCGCAGCATATTGGTCATGCCGGCCGCGCCGCTGCCGTGTTTGCGGACATCGTCATGGTAGATGAGTTTGGATACCAGAATACCCGTGTCGATGCTGCCCAGCAGGTACGCTTCCAGCGCCACCGCCAGGACGATCAGAATATCCATCAGCATAATTTACCTCCTTTGACCCTCTACGGCCCTTTAGGGCCACGGTTGCGGTGCCCTGTTTTTGCTGCGCCCGGCGCCGCGGGCTTGCAAAAAGCAGACCGCTGCCCCTGCTCCGCTTCGGCTGTCTCGTCCGCTGGACGCGCCTCAGCTTCGCAGTCCTGCGCGCGGGGAGCTGCAGGGGCTTACACGTCCTTTGCTCCCACCTGACCGGTGCCCCGCTCGCGGACCACCAGACGGATGGGGGTGTGTTCCAAACTGAAGCTCTCGCGGATCTGGTTGATGAGGTACCGCTGGTAGCTGAAGTGGAACAAAGGCTTGGAATTGACGAAGGCCACGAACGTGGGCGGACGGGTGGACGCCTGGGTCAGGTAGAAGATCTTCAGGCGGCGGCCCTTGTCCGTGGGGGGCTGGACGCGGGCGGTGGCCCGGGCCAGCATCTCGTTCAGCACGCCGGTGGGCACGCGGGCGCCGTTCTGGGTGTCCACCTCCCGGATCAGGCGCATCAGCCGGTCGATGTTGTAGCCGGTCTGGGCCGAGATGAAGAGGATGGGCGCATAGCTCATAAAGCTGAAACACTCGGCGTAGCCCCGGCGCTGCAGCTCCATGGTGTTGGTCTCCTTGCCTTCCACCGCGTCCCACTTGTTGACCACGATGATGCAGGCCTTGCCCTGCTCGTGGGCGTAGCCGGCGATCTTGCTGTCCTGCTCGGTGAAGCCGACGGTGGCGTCCACCAGGATCAGGGCCACCCGGCTGCGCTCCACCGCGGCCAGGGCACGCACCACCATATAGCGCTCCAGCCCTTCGCCGATGTTGGAGCGGCGGCGCAGGCCGGCCGTATCGGTAAAGATGAACTTGCCGAACTGGTTGTCCACCGGGGTGTCGATGGCGTCCCGGGTGGTGCCGGCCTCGTCGGCCACAATCATCCGGTTCTCGCCCAGGATGCGGTTGGTCAGGCTGGACTTGCCCACGTTGGGCCGCCCGATGATGGCCACCGGGATGCGGTCCTCCTCCACCACCGTCTCGGAAAAGTCGAGATGGGCGCAGACGGCGTCCAGCAGATCGCCGGTGCCGTGGCCGTGCACGGCCGACACAGGCATCACTTCTTCAAAGCCCAGGTTGTAGAACTCGTACATCTCGGCCGGCGGCTCGCCGACGCTGTCGCACTTGTTCACGGCCAGGATCACCGGCTTGCGGCTGCGGCGCAGCATATGGGCCACTTCCTCGTCCGAGGCGGTCAGGCCCGAGCGGACGTCCACCACAAAGATGATGCAGTCGGCGGTGTCGATGGCGATCTGGGCCTGCTGGCGCATATGGGCCAGGATGCCCTCGGTGGCCTTGGGCTCGATGCCGCCGGTGTCCACCAGCAGCAGCTCGCGGCCCTGCCATTCGCAGGGGGCGAAGATGCGGTCGCGGGTGATGCCGGGGGTGTCCTCGACGATGGCCAGCCGCTGGCCGCACAGTTTATTGAACAGGGTGGACTTGCCCACATTGGGCCGGCCCACCACTGCGACGATGGGTTTACTCATGGCTTGTTTCCTCCGTTTTGGGCTTTCTGCGGCGGGAGATGTGCAGGCCGCTGCGCAGCAGGGCGCGGGCTTCCTTGCCGCCGTCGGCGGGCAGGATCTCCACCTTGACCCCCAGTTCCCGGGCCAGCTCGTCCACCGTGATGCTGTCCAGGAACATATCCCGTTCGCTGCGCAGCATCACTTCCGGCACGCCCAGCACGCCGCTGGTCAGCTTGCCCCGGCACTGGCTGATGATGTCGGTGGCCGTCACCAGCCCCGCGACCCCCACGTTGCCCCCAAAGTAACAGTTCTGGATGGGGTGGACCGTCACCGAGATCATGGGGTATTCCCGGTGCAGCTCCTCCATCATGGCGCAGATCAGGGGGGCGGCCATGGTCCCCGTGACCACATCCAGTTTCTTTTCCCCATAGACGGCGTGGGGGCGGGCCAGCTCGGCCCGGAAGCTGTCCTCATACAGCCGCCACATCCCCACCCCGTTTTCCAGCTGGGCGTAGTCCTCATAGAACGCAGCCGGCGGGATGGGCCGGCCGGCGCAGAGGTACCACTCGTCGCTGGGGTAGACGATGCGGGCACCATAGCGGGCCTTTGCCTGGTCCCCAAACGCCTCCATGATGTCGATGACCTCGGCGCTGGTGGCCGCGTCATAGGGCACCTGGGGGTACAGCCCCTGCCGGTAGCCGGTGATGCCGCAGGGCACCGCCGCGATGCTCTGGACCATGGGCCCCAGGGCCAGCAGGTCGGTCAAGGTGCGGCGCAGCTCGTCCCCATCGTTCACCCCGCGGCACAGCACCAGCTGGCAGTTGACGGCGATGCCGGCCTCCACCAGGCGGTATAGATACTTGAGGGTCTCCCCGCCCCGGCGGTTGACCAGCATCTTGCTGCGCAGTTCGGGGTTGGTGGTATGCACCGAGATATTGATGGGGGAAATGTGCATCCGAATGATCCGGTCGATCTCATGATCGTGCATATTGGTCATCGTGATGTAGTTGCCGAACAAAAAGGACAGCCGCTCGTCGTCGTCCTTGAAGTACAGGCTTTTGCGCATCCCCGGCGGCAGCTGGTCGATGAAGCAGAAGATGCAGCGGTTGGCGCAGGAGTGCTTTCTGTCCCCCAGATAGGTGGCAAAACTGCACCCGAAGTCCTCGCCGGGCTGCCGCGCCACATCCCACTCCCGCATCTGTCCCCCGATCCGCGCGGTCAGGTGGAAGCCGGGGCTGTCGGTGTAAAACTGGTAGTCCAGCGCGTCGTTCAGCGGGTTGCCGTCCACCGACAGCAGTTCGTCCCCCGGGCTAAGGCCCAGGGCCGCCGCGTCCGAGCCGGGGGCCACCGTATCGATCTTCATAGCCATGGCTGCCGCCTCCTTTCAAAAAGTCCCGCCCTCTTTGCCGCAACGCAGCAAAGAGAGCCTGAAACACGAAGAAGGGGAAGGCACAATACGCCCTCCCCTTCTGTCATACATCCATGTTGCCACCAAGTAAAATGCAAATCAGCCCTTCTTGATGACTTCCTCGCCCTTGTAGTAGCCGCAGTTGCCGCAGGCCTGGTGGGGGAGCTTGAAAGAGCCGCAGTTGCTGCACTTCACCAGCGTGGGGGCCTCCAGCTTCCAGACGTTGCTGCGGCGCTTGTCGCGGCGGGCCTTGGAAAGATGTCTCTTGGGTACTGCCATAGTTTGCACCTCCTTGGATGGAATATCAGTTCAGCAGTGATTTCAGTACGCTCAGCCTTGCATCCGGCTGTGCGCTCGGTTCCGGCGCAGCCGGGCAGGAGCAGGGACGTTTGCGCCCGCACTGAGGGCACAGGCCCGGGCAGTCGGGGCTGCACAGCAGCACCCCGGGGATCTGGAACAAAAACTCCTGGTAAAGCCAGTCGTCGAGGTCGATGCTGCCCGCCGCGTTCAGCGGCAGCTCGAAGTCGGGGTCGTCCAGGTCCCGTTCCCGCGCCGTCCATTCCGCCTCCACCTTTGCGTCAAAGCTGACGGGGTCGAGGCAGCGCGCGCATTCGCCATGCACCGATGCGCTTGCCCGCAAAGTCATCCGCACTTCGTCCCCGTCCGCCTGCGCTGTAAAGCTGGCCGTGACGGGCGCTTCGATCCGCGAACCGGCGAAGTCGCGCCCCGACAGGTCGCATTCAAACGTCTGCGCCCAGTCTGCGCGGCCGGATGCGATGAACCTTCTCAGGTCAAATTGCATAGTACACCTCTAAAAAGCTGCCTTGTAAGTATAGCGCCAAAGGGGGCCCGTGTCAAGCCCCAAATTGCGCACCGGCAGGAAAAATTTTTGTCCCCTGTACCGGACAAGGCCGGTGCGCCTTCCGCACACCGGCCTGTCCGCTTTCCTTTTAAGGGGCAAAAGGTGATTTCTTACAGGTACTTCTTGACGTTGTGGGGCAGCATGGTCTCGTCGGCGCTGACGGTGACGGTGACGCGGACGCTGTCGCCGGCGATGGCGGCCATTTCGTCCAGCACCACGCCCAGGCGGTTGATGTCGTGGTCCAGCACCTTGAGGATGCCGTCGATGTAGATATCGGTGATATCGTAGTTGCTGGCCATCAGCCCTGCGACAAAGCCGTAGAGCATCTCGCCGCCCTGGATCTTATACTCGTCGAGGTCGATGAGGCGGGCCGACGAAGAAATGTCGTAGGTGAGCTTCATGCCCTTTTCCACCACGACGACGCTGCCCTTACTGGTGCGGACCGATTCATTGATCATATCGATCATAGCCTTGGTCTTGCCCGAGCCCTTGGTGCCGACAATCAGTCTAATCATAATATAGCCTCCTGTATTTTCCACGCCTCGCGGCGGGGGATTCCGTTTTCAATGGGGGTCGCTGCCGTTTTACTTCAGCTTTGCTTCCAGCTCGGCGGTCAGGCTCTCATAGCCCGGCTTGCCCAGCAGGGCGAACATATTCTTCTTGTAGCTCTCGACGCCCGGCTGGTTGAAGGGGTTGACGCCCAGCAGGTAGCCGCTGCAGGCGCAGGCGCGCCAGAAGAAGTAGATCAGGTAGCCCACGTTGTAGGCCGACAGATCGTCCACGTCGATCAGCATCTGGGGCACGCCGCCGTCGGTGTGGGCCAGGATGGTGCCCTCCATGGCCTTGCGGTTGACCACGCTCATGTTCTGGCCGGCCAGGAAGTTCAGGCCGTCGAAGTTGCCCTCCAGCTCCTCGATGTAGAGGTCCTTGGCAGGATTCTTGACGTTGACGATGGTCTCGAACATATTGCGGGTGCCCTCCTGGATGAACTGGCCCATGGAGTGCAGGTCGGTGGAGAAGATGCAGCTTGCGGGGAACAGGCCCTTGTTGTCCTTGCCCTCGCTCTCGCCGAACAGCTGCTTGTACCACTCGTTCATCAGGGCGAAGTTGGGCTCGTAGCACTCGAGGATCTCGATCTGCTTGCCCTTGCGGCTGAGGATGTTGCGGGCGGCGGCGTACTTGTAAGCGTCGTTGTCGGGGCTGAGCACCGAGAAGCGCTCCATGGCGTCGGCCGCGCCCTTCATCAGCTCGGCGATGTCGATGCCGGCGGCGGCGATGGGCAGCAGGCCCACGGCCGACAGCACCGAGTAGCGGCCGCCCACGTCGTCCGGCACCACGAAGGTGGGCCAGCCCTGGCTGTCAGCCAGCTGCTTGAGGGTGCCGCGGGCGCGGTCGGTGGTGGCGTAGATGCGCTTGTTGGCCTCCTCCACGCCGACTTCCTCCTCCAGCAGCTTGCGCAGGACGCGGAAAGCCAGGCTGGTCTCGGTGGTGGTGCCCGATTTGGAGATGACGTTGATCGAGAAGCGCTTGCCCTTGCACAGCGCGATGATGTCGTTCAGGGCGGTGGGGCTGATGCTGTTGCCGCAGAAGTAGATCTTCAGGCCCTCTTCCAGCTCGTTGTGGTAGACGCCCTTGACGGCCTCCACCACGGCGCGGGCGCCCAGGTAGCTGCCGCCGATGCCGGCCACCACCAGCACGTCGGAGTCGCTGCGGATCTGCTGGGCAGCGGCCTGGATGCGGGCGAACTCTTCCTTATCGTAATCGCGGGGCAGATACATCCAGCCCAAAAAGTCGTTGCCGGGGCCGGTCTTGGCTTCCAGCTGCTCGTGGGCCGCAGCCACCTGCGGGTAAATGGCGGCGAACTCGTCTTCTTTGATAAACGGAGTGAGGTGTTTGGTATTAAACGAAACGCTCATGTTCTTGGCCTCCAAACTGTTCCTTTTCCTGTATGGTTCCACGCTGCGGGACGCGGGCGGGGACCCGTTTCCCGGCGGCGAAGAAAATCTTTATCTAAGTGTACCGTCCCGCCCCGATAAAGTCAAGGCCAAAATCCCCCGGATTCATACAATTTTAACAAGGCCCATCGGGGCCTGATTGTAAATTCTGGTCATTTAGGTGTCCGCTCCCCTGCCGGGAAGGGCGGCAGGGGGCTTTCCGCGCTTCACAGCAGGCTCTCGAGCATCAGGCGCACCGCCGCGTCGAAATCCATCCGGGCCGCGCCGGCGCCCGCATACACCGGCCAGGAGCCAACCTTGGCGCCGCCGGCCTGCACCGTCACCCGGCCCACCTCGCCGCCTTTGTCCAGCGGGGCCGCCGCCGATTCGGGCAGCTCCACCACGGCGGACAGGGCCGCGGCGCCGCCCTTGGGCACCAGCAAACGGTCGGGCAGGGCGCTGTAATCCAGCGGCACGTCGGCCGCGGCGCCGCCTGTCACTTCCAGATAGAGCGGCCGGCCCGCAAGGTCGGGCAGGGGCGCGGCCTCGTAGTTGGCAAAGCCGTAATCCAGCAGGCGGGTGGCCGCGTCGAACCGCTCGGCGCTGGAATTCGACCCCAGCACCACCGCGATCAGGTCCAGCCCGTCCCGGCTGGCCGACGCCGACAGGCAGACCCCCGCGCCGCCGGTGGTGCCGGTCTTGAGGCCGGTGATCCCCTCATAGCGGCGCAGCAGCTTGTTGGTGTTCACCAGCATGGTCTCGCCGCCCCGCAGCGTATCGGTCCAGATGCCGCTGTAGTGCAGCACCTCGGGGCACTCGTTCAGGATGGCCCGGCTCATCACCGCCACATCCCGCGCGGTGGAGAGGTGGCCCTCGGTGTCCAGCCCGCAGGCGTTTTTGAAGGTGGTGTCCGCCATGCCCAGCTCGGCGGCTTTGGCGTTCATCCGGGCCACAAAGGCTTCCTCGGTGCCGCCCACCAGCTCGGCCACCGCCACGGCGGCGTCGTTGGCGCTGGACACGCAGATGGCCCGCAGCATCTCGTCCAGCGTGAAGTGCTCGCCCGGTTCCAGCCAGATCTGGCTGCCGCCCATGCTGGCCGCGTGCTCGCTCACCGGCACCGGGGTATCCAGGGTCAGCTTTCCGTCGTGGATGGCCTCAAAGGTCAAAAGCAGGGTCATCACCTTGGTGATGGACGCAATGGGCATACGCCGGTCGGCGTCCTTTTCGTACAGCACCGTGCCGGTGGCCTGGTCCACCAGGATGGCCGCCCGGCAGGGCAGGGACAGAGTGGTCCCCTCCTGCGCCGGCACCAGCTGTGCCCCGCCTTCTTGTGCCGCTGCCGGCAGCGCCGCCGGGCCCAGCGCCAGCCCCAGCAGGCAGAGCGCCGCCGCCCACCGCCGGGCCGCCCGGCGCACCGCATTCCCTCTGCGTGTCTTTTCAGCCGCCATGCCTCTTGCCTCCATCCGTCAGTTGCGTTTTGTTTGATTGTATGCAGCCGGGGGCGCGGTCATGCCCGCTTGCCTTTTGGGGCGGTATCCGCTATACTTGCGCTGTACAAGATGTGTTCAGAGAAAGGATACCCCATGCGTGTTTGTTTTTATACCCTTGGATGCAAGGTGAACCTGAACGAGACCGAGGCGCTGGAACAGCTGTTCAAGCGCAGCGGCTTTACCGTGGTGCCCGACGGCGAGGACGCCGACGTCTACATCGTCAACAGCTGCACCGTGACCAATTTCGGTGCCCAGAAAAGCCGCAAGTGGCTGCGGCAGGCCAAGCGGAAGAACCCCGGCGCTGTTACCGTCATGTCGGGCTGCTGGCCCCAGGCCAGCCCCGAGGCGGCCGCCGGCATGACCGAGGCCGACGTGGTCTGCGGCACCACCAACCGCCGGGCCATTCTGGGCTATGTCAACCAGATGCTGGAAGGGCACGAGCGGATCGTGGCCATCCAGCCCCACGAGCGGGGCGAGGCCTTCGAGGAGCTGCCGGTGGACCGCTTCGAGACCCACACCCGGGCCTTCATCAAGGTGGAGGACGGCTGCAACCGCCGCTGCGCCTACTGCGTCATCCCGCGGGCGCGGGGCCCGGTGCGCAGCCGCGCCGAGGAGAGCATCCTGGCCGAGCTGCGCCAGCTGGCCGCCGCCGGCTACCGGGAGGCGGTGCTCAGCGCCATCTCTCTGCCCAGCTACGGCTCCGACACCGGCACCGACCTGTACGAGCTGATCGAGCACTGCGCCACGGTGGAGGGCATCGAGCGCATCCGGCTGGGCAGCCTGGACCCCGATATGCTCACCCCCGAGGGCATCCGCCGGATGGCCGCGGTGGACAAGCTCTGCCCTCAGTTCCACCTCAGCCTGCAGAGCGGCTGCGACGCCACATTGCGCCGGATGCGCCGGCCCTACACCACCGCCCAATACCTGCAGGTGGTGCAGCAGCTGCGCGAAGCCTACGGCGGACGGCCGGTCAGTTTTACCACCGACTGCATCTGCGGTTTCCCCGGCGAAACGGAGGAGGACTTTGAGGCCAGCTGCGCCTTTTTGGAGCAGGTGGGCTTCCTGCGGGTCCATGTGTTCCCCTACTCCCGGCGGGAGGGCACGCCGGCCTACAGCTTCCCCGGCCAGATCATTGAGGAGGAAAAGCAGGCCCGCAGCCGCCGGATGCACCAGCGCGCCGAGGCCGTGCGGGTCCGCGTCCTGGCCGGGCTGGAAGGCACGGAGGACGAGGTGCTGCTGGAGACTCCCTTGTCCGCCACCGTATTCACCGGCTATACCCGGCTGTATGTGCCGGTGGCCGTGGCCGCCCCCGACCACGCCGCCGGGGACATCGTCCGGGTGCGGCTGGGCCGGTACGACGGCACCCGCGTCCGGGCTGAAGTGATACGGGATCTTTGACGTTTTTTTCACGTTCTCCCTTTTCAAGGCGGGTAAAATGTGATAGAATAGCAGTGTATGGACGGCGCACGCAAACCGGTCTTTTGCATCCCTGTGCGCCACCGGAGCCATGGCACGGCCCTGCAGGCCGCGGGCCGGGCAACCAGCAGAGCAACCAGAGTAAAGGAGAAATTGGAATGAGCTTCAGAGGCATCAATACCACCGTCATCCAGATCCGGCGGGCGGTATTCACCGAAGTCGCCCGGATGGCTTACGCCAACGTCAAGGGCGAGCAGGCAAACCACATGATGCGCAGCATCCCCTATAAGATCATCCCCGGCGAGGAGGGCAAACTGCGCAAGGACATCTTCCTGGAGCGGGCCATCGTTGAGGAGCGCGTCCGCCTGGCCATCGGCCTGCCCACCCGCCGCATGGACGAGCACAACAGCGTGGTCTCGGGCCTGGAGGACGCCAACATCGCCGACAAGTACTACGACCCCCCGCTGGTCAACGTCATCAAGTTCGCCTGCAACCGCTGCCCCGAAAAGATGGTCAAGGTCTCGGACCTGTGCCAGGGCTGCCTGGCCCACCCCTGCATGGAGGTGTGCCCCAAGAACGCCATCGTCTGGGAGTCCGGCCGTTCCACCATCGACCAGGAGAAGTGCATCAAGTGCGGCCGCTGCGTGGACGTGTGCCCCTACCACGCCATCGTCAAGACCGAGCGTCCCTGCGCCACTGCCTGCGGCATGGGCGCCATCCACTCGGACGCTCTGGGCCGCGCTGAGATCGACTATTCCAAGTGCGTCTCCTGCGGCCAGTGCCTGGTCAACTGCCCCTTCGGCGCCATCGCCGACAAGGGCCAGATCTACCAGCTGATCCAGAGCTTCAACCGCGGCGACCGGGTCTACGCCCTGGTGGCCCCTGCCTTCGTCAACCAGTTCCCCGCCCTGAACACCACCCAGAAGCTGCGCGCCGCCCTGGCGCAGGTGGGCTTCTGCGAGACGGTGGAGGTGGCCATCGGCGCCGACCTGTGCACCGTGGACGAGGCCCGCGACTTCCTGAAGGAAGTGCCGGACAAGCTCAACTTCATGGCCACTTCCTGCTGCCCGGCCTGGAGCATGATGGCCAAGACCCTGTTCCCCGACATGGCCAAGAACATCTCGATGACCATGACCCCCATGGTCTTTACCGCCCGTATGATCAAGGCCGCCGACCCCGAGGCCCGCATGTGCTTCATCGGCCCCTGCGCCGCCAAAAAGCTGGAGGCCTCCCGCCGGCACGTCCGCAGCGACGTGGACTTCGTCCTCACCTTTGAGGAGCTGGCCGGCATCATGGAAGCCCGCGGCGTCGATCTGTCCATCGCCCCCGAGGAAGAGGAGCTGCACTACGGCTCCGCCGCAGGCCGCGGCTTTGCCCAGTCGGGCGGCGTGGCCAAGGCTGTGGCCGACAAGATCCACGAGTGGTACCCCGACAAGGAGGTCAAGATCGCCTCGGCCGAGGGCCTGGCCAACTGCAAGAAGATGCTGATGATGGCCAAGGCCGGCAAGTACAACGGCTACCTGCTGGAAGGCATGGGCTGCCCGGGCGGCTGCATCGGCGGCGCCGGCACCATCGCCGACCCCGTGCGCACCGCGGTCCAGCTGAACAAGTACGTTGCCGCGGCACCCTTCAAGGACCCCGAGGAGAGCGCCTTCATCACCAACATCCACCTGCTGAAGGACGACCCCGACTTTGAATAAACGCTGAAACAGCGCCCTGACCTCTCTCCCCCGCCGGGGAGGGAGGTTTTCTTTTCCTTTCTTCTACCCTAAAATTTGACCTGCCCTTGACATTCCCTTCAAATGGTGCTATTTTGATAGTGGGGTAGTTTGCACAGCCTTCCGGCTGGGCTGCCCCACAGGAAAGGATGTTTACCATGACCCATACCCTTTGTTATAAACGGCTGTGCGCCGCGCTGCTGGCGCTGGTGCTGCTGGCAGCCGCCGGCCTGCGCGCCGGAGCGCTGGGTCCGGCAGCCGGCGGCGTCACCGCGAACCTGCCTGTCTCCGTCACCTTCTGGGACGAGGACAGCGAGGGCTACTCGGTGGTCAACGACGGCGTCGACGCCGGGCGCGAAGCCACCCTGGTCCGCCAGTCCAACGGCACCTATACCCTGCACCTGCCCATCCAGACCGTTTCCACGGTGGTGTTCACCGGGCACCTGTCCGGCCTGACCATCGGGGACATCTCCTACGACGGCGAAGTTTCGGGCAGCCTGGAGGACGGTTCCGCCGTCCTCACCATCCGCAACCTGCCCTCGTCGGTGCTCACCGGCAGCAACGTCAGCCGCTCGCTGGTGGTCACCTGCGCCATCGAGATGGACGTGGACCTGCTGGGCGAGACCACCAAGACCGCCCGGATGTGCATCGCCGTCCTGTAAAGCGTCGCGGCACACAAAAAGACTGCGGGGCGCAGCGCCTGCCGCAGTCTTTTTTTGCCCGGATGGGGCGCTCAAAACTTTTCCATGATGTCCCCGGCCATTTTATCCAGGCGGTCTACCGCGTGTTCGGCCCCTTTGGCCATTTTGCGGGCCGCCTTGCGGACGCCCCGGGGGTCGGTGTGGACCGCGGCCATCACGCCGGCGGCCCCCACGGCCGCGCCTGCCGCCATGCCCAGCAGCATCCCGGCGGCCGAACGTACCTGATGTTCTTTCATAGACAGTGCCCTCCCGTTGGTTTGTGCCGGTGCCCCGGCCATCCATAGTATGCCCGGGCGGGTCCCATTTTATAAAAGGAGGCTTGTCCCTTGCCAACCGAACCCAAAAAAGTGCTCTGCATCCACGATCTGTCCGGTGCGGGACGGTGCAGCCTGGCGGTGATCCTGCCGGTGCTGGCCGTCATGGGGGTGCAGCCGGTGGCCCTGCCCACCATGCTGCTGTCCACCCACACCGGGGGCCTGGGCGAACCCGCCCGCCAGGACTGCCAGGCCTATGGCCATGCCGCCCTGGCCCACTACCGGGAACTGGGCCTCGCCTTCGACTGCATCTATACCGGCTACCTGGGCAGCAGCGCCCTGGTGGACCTGGCGGCCGAAGCCTTCCGCCTCTGGCCCGGCGCCTTCAAAGTGGCGGACCCCGTCATGGCCGATGGCGGCAGGCCCTACAGCGGCTTTACCCCCGACGTCATCGAGAAGGTGCGCAGCCTGTGCCGCGCCGCCGACCTCATCCTGCCCAACCTGACCGAGACAAAGCTGCTGCTGGGGCTCGACCCCGCCCTGCCCAGCACCATCTCGGATGAGGAAGCGCTGGACCTGGCCGGCCGCCTGACCTCCCTTGCGGGGCGGGCGGTGGTCACCGGGCTGCCCATGGGCAAGTTCGTGGGCTGCGCCGGGGCCGGCGACGAGCCCTTTGTGGTCCGCCACCTCCACATCGACCGCAGTTTTCCCGGCACCGGCGATTTGTTCGGGGCCATCGTGACCGGGTCGCTGCTGCGGGGCAACGTCCTCAGCGCCGCCGCCGATGCGGCCGCCGGCTTTGTGGCCCAGGCCATCCAGCACACCCCCCGCACCGCCGACACCCGCTTCGGGGTCTGGTTCGAGCCGCTGCTGCCCCGGCTGTCCCCCGCGCCGGAAGTTTGACCCACACAGGGAAAGAGAGGGAATCATGGAACACAAACCCACGCTGAACATCGTCCTGGTGGAGCCGCGCATCCCCCAGAACACCGGCAATGTGGCCCGCACCTGCGCCTGCACCGCCTGCCGGCTGCATCTGGTCGGGCCCATGGGCTTTGCCATCGACGACAAAAAATTAAAGCACGCGGGGCTTGACTATTGGCCCATGCTTGATATAACATATTATCAGGGCCTCGACGATTTCTTTGCGCGGAACGAGGGCCCCTACTACTATTTTTCCACCAAGGCGCCCCGCCGCTACACCGACGTGGCTTACCCGGACGGGGCGTATCTGGTGTTCGGCAGGGAGGACGCTGGCCTGCCCGAAGCCCTGCTGGCCGCCAACCAGGACTGGTGCATCCGCATGCCCATGCGGGAAGGCGCGCGCAGCCTGAACCTGTCCAACAGCGTGGCGGTGGGCGTATACGAAGTGCTGCGTCAATGGGATTTTCCCGAACTGCTCGACCACGGCCATCTGCGTGACTACGAATGGAAATGAGGACTACTATGAACAAAATCGCCATCCTGACCGACTCCTCCTGCGACATCCCCCAGGATCTGGCCGACAAGTACGGCATCGACATCATGAGTTTCCACATCATGCTGGACGGTGTCGATTACCTCGAGCGGATCAGCTGCACCAATGAGGAATTTTACGGCCTGATGCGCCAGGCCAAGGGCGTGCCTTCCACGGCGGCCATCACTCCCATCCAGTTCTGCGAAAAATACTGCGAATATGTGGACGCCGGCTACACCGACGTGGTCCACATCACCATCAACCGCTCCGGCTCCTCCACCTACGACAACGCGGTCATCGCCCAGGGGATGCTGCGGGAGGAGCGCCCCGAACACAAAATGAAGATCCACCTGCTGGACAGCCACACCTATTCGATGGTGTTCGGCTGGTATGTCTGCGAGCTGGCCCGCAAGCTGCGCAACGGGGCCGAGCTGCGCCATGTGATCGGCGAGTTCAACGACAAGATGAGCCGGATGGAGATCATCCTGGGACCCTACAGCCTGCGCCAGATGAAAAAGAGCGGCCGCATCTCGGCCGCCGCAGCCTTTGCCGGCGAGCTGCTGGGCCTGCGCCCCATCATCACCCTGATCGACGGCAAGACGGTGGTGGAGAGCAAGGTCCGCGGCGACGACAAGGTGGTGCCCGCCATGCTGGAGCTGTGCAAAAAGCGCACCGCCGGCCTCGAGGACTTTGAGTATATGATCGGCCATACCGGCATCAAGCAGGGCGAAGATCTGCGCCGCGCCTGCAAAAAGGCGTTCGGCCAGGAGCCGCTGACCATCTTCGAGCTGGGCGGCGTCGTCTCGGCCAACACCGGCCCCGACACCCTGGCCATCGCCTACACCGGCAAAAAGCGCTGAAGAAGCACACCCTTTCCCCCGGCCCCGCGCCGGGGTTTTCCTTTGCCGCCGGGCTGAACGTTTTTCTTGCTCAAAGCGGCCGTTTATGCTATACTGTCTCATGGCGCTGTGCGCCACCTCAAATCCGAATAGCGTATCAAAGAGCAACTTAGGATTTTAGGCTCCCCGGCGCATCCCGCCGGGCCAAACCTCCGGGGGCTGGCGGCCCCGGAAGGTCAAAATCTTTCCGCTGGGAGTATTGTACCTATGAACAAGGAAACCTTCACCGTCCGCAAGATGGTCCGCTGCGCCGTCGTGGCAGCCATCTACGTCGCCCTCTGCCTGGGCCTGGCCCCCTTCTCCTACGGGGCCATTCAGGTGCGGGTGGCGGAAGCCCTCTGCCTGCTGCCCATCTTCGGGCCTGAGTACATCCTGGGCGTCACCCTGGGCTGCGCGCTGGCCAACCTGCTGGGCTCCACCATGATCGACGTGGTTTTCGGCACCCTGGCCACCTTCCTGGCCTGCCTGTGCACCTACGCGGTGCGGCGCTGGCGGGTGGGCGGCTTCGCCGTCCCGGCGGCTGTGCCCCCGGTCCTCTGGAACGCCGTCATCGTCGGCACCGAGATCGCGGTCTTTTTCTCGGACACGCCGGCCACCCCGGCCCTCATCCTGGCCAATGCCCTCTCGGTGGGCGCAGGCGAGATCATCAGCTGCGGGGTGCTGGGCGTGGCGCTTGTCCGCCTGATCGAACTTGACCCGCGGCTGCGGCAGGTCTTTACCGACGAAGGCGTCCGCACCGCCTGATCTTCTGAGGAGGCTGTCATGGCTGCACCTTCGCTTGTTTTCTGGGACTGGAACGGCACCCTGATGGACGACACCTCTTATTCCTGCGGCTGCCTGAACGGCCTGCTGGACGAATACGGCTACCCCCAGCGGTACGATCTGGACGCCTACCGCGCGGTGTTCGGTTTTCCCATCGAGGACTACTACCGCCGGGTGGGGTTCGACTTTGCGCGCGACCCCTTCCCCGTCCTGGCCGAGAGCTATATGCAGCGCTATAACGCCGGGGTGGACGCCTGCCCCCTGACCGAAGGCGCCGCCGGCGTCATCCAGGCGCTGGCCGGCCGCGGCATCGAACAGGCCCTGCTGTCCGTCTCCCGCCGGGACTACCTGGCCGAGCAGGCGGCCCGCCGGGGCCTGGGCGGCGCGTTCCGGGCCATGCTGGGCCTGTCGGACATCTACGGCGTCAGCAAGGTGCAGCTGGGGCAGGACTACATCGCCGCCAGCGTGGCCGACCCGGCCCGCTGCCTGATGGTGGGCGACACCGACCACGACGCCGAGACCGCCCGCGCCATGGGGGTGCGCTGCATCCTCTACGCCGGCGGCCACCAGGCCCGCCCCCGGCTGGAAGCCACCGGCTGCACCGTCATCGACCGCCTGGCCGACCTGCCCAGCCTGCTGTAAAAACGCTTTTTGCCGCCCTGTGCTGAGCGCAGAGCGGCTTTTTCTTTCCTGTTCACAGAAAATTTACCGGAAAGCGCCCCAAATGTTTGACACCCCTTCCCGCTTTGGTGTATTATAAGGGGTGCGTGAAAGCAGACACAGCGGGCTGCTTTGCCGCCCGTTTTCCGATAGACACACAATTTTGAGGTGAAACTATGTCCCTGGTAGAAAAGATCTTCGGTTCCTTCTCGGACCGGGAGCTGAAAAAGATCAACCCCATCGCCAAAAAGGTCCTCGACCTGGAGCCCGCCTACGCCGCCATGTCCGACAGCGAGCTGCAGGCCCAGACCCCCGCCCTGAAGGAGCGCCTTGCCAAAGGCGAGACTCTGGACGATATCCTGCCCGAGGCGTTCGCCACCTGCCGCGAGGCGGCCTGGCGCGTGCTGGGCATGAAGCACTTCCCGGTGCAGGTGGTGGGCGGCATCGCCCTCCACCGGGCCAACATCGCCGAGATGCAGACCGGTGAAGGCAAGACCCTGGTGGCCACCCTGCCCGCCTACCTCAACGCCCTGTCCGGCGAAGGGGTGCACGTCGTCACCGTCAACGATTACCTTGCCAAGCGCGACAGCGAGTGGATGGGCAAGCTCTACCGCTGGCTGGGCCTGACGGTGGGCCTGATCGTGCCCGGCTTGGACGGCGCAGCCCGCCGCAAGGCCTACAACGCCGACATCACCTACGGCACCAACAACGAGTTCGGCTTCGACTACCTGCGCGACAACATGGTGACCTACAAGGCCAACATGGTCCAGCGCGGCCACGCTTACGCCATCGTGGACGAGGTGGACTCCATCCTGATCGACGAGGCCCGCACCCCCCTAATCATCTCGGGCCGCGGCGAGGACTCCTCCTCCCTGTACACCCAGGTGGACCAGTTCGTCCGCACCCTGCGCAAGAGCGTGGTGGTCGAGCTGGAGAGCAAAGAGGAGGCCGACGACCAGGCCGACGGCGATTACGTGGTGGACGAAAAGCACAAGACCGCCACCCTGACCGCCAGCGGCATCAAGAAGGCTGAGGAATACTTCAAGGTAGAGAACCTGGCCGCCGCCGAGAACATGACCCTGGTGCATCACATCGAGCAGGCCATCAAGGCCCACGGCGTCATGAAAAAGGACATCGACTATGTGGTCAAGGACGGCGAAGTCATCATCGTGGACGAGTTCACCGGCCGCCTGATGATCGGCCGCCGCTACAATGAGGGCCTGCACCAGGCCATCGAGGCCAAGGAAGGGGTGCACATCGCCTCCGAGAGCAAGACCCTGGCCACCATCACCTTCCAGAACTATTTCCGCATGTACAAAAAGCTGGCCGGCATGACCGGTACAGCCCGCACCGAGGCCACCGAGTTCACCGAGATCTACGGTTTGAACATCGTCACCGTCCCCACCAACAAGCCCAACATCCGCAAGGACTACCCCGACGTGGTCTACTCCACCGTGGCCGGCAAGTACCGCGCCGTCATTGACCAGGTGATGGAGTGCCACGCCAAGGGCCAGCCGGTCCTGGTGGGCACCGTCAGCGTGGAAAAGAGCGAGATCCTGGCCAAGATGCTGCAGAAGCGGACCAAAGATTTCAACGTGCTGAACGCCAAGAACCACGAGCGCGAGGCCGAGATCGTGGCCCAGGCCGGCAAGAAGGGCGCCATCACCATCGCCACCAACATGGCCGGCCGCGGCACCGACATCATGCTGGGCGGCAACGCCGAGTTCATGGCCAAGGCCCAGATGCGCAAGGAGCAGTTCTGCGAAAAGCTGCTGAACCCCGAAGCCCCCCAGGACGCCCTGCCCGAGCAGGTGGAAGCCCTGCTGATCGAGGCCGACGGCCACGGCGACACCACCGACGCCAACATCCTGGCGGCCCGCGCCCGCTTCGACGAGCTGTACCGCCAGTACAAGGACGAGATCGCCGAGGAAGCGGAGGAAGTCCGTGCCGCGGGCGGCCTGTTCATCATCGGCACCGAGCGCCACGAGAGCCGCCGCATCGACAACCAGCTGCGCGGCCGCGCCGGCCGTCAGGGCGACCCCGGCGCCTCCCGGTTCTACCTGAGCCTGGAGGACGACCTGATGCGCCTGTTCGGCGGCGAGCGGGTGCAGAACCTGATGAACTCGATGGGCCTGGATGAGGACACCCCCATCGAGACCCGGATGATCACCTCCACCATCGAGAGCGCCCAGAAGAAACTGGAGGGCCGCAACTTCGAGATCCGCAAAAACGTGCTGCGCTACGACGACGTCATGAACCAGCAGCGCGAGATCATCTACGGCCAGCGCCGCAAGGTCCTGGACGGCGAGGACGTCAGCGCCGACATCCACAAGATGCTGCGGGACAACGTGGACAGCAGCTGCGCGCTGTTCCTGGCGGGCGAGGACAAGTCCACCTGGGACTTTGCCGCCCTCCGCCGCCACTACAACGGCTGGCTGACTACCGACAACGATTTCCACTACACCGACAGCGAGCTGTCCGGCCTGACCCCCCAGAAGGTGGCCGACACCCTCTACGACCGCGGCATCAAGGTCTTTACCGACAAGGAGGCCCGCTACGGCGCGCCCCTCATGCGGGAGCTGGAGCGTATCTGCCTGCTGCGCTGCGTCGACCGCTACTGGATGGACCACATCGACAACATGGACCAGCTGCGCAAAGGCATCTCCCTGCGCAGCTACGGCCAGAAGGACCCCGTGGTCGAATACCGCATCGAGGGCTTTGATATGTTCGACCAGATGGTGGACTCCATCCGCGAGGACACCGTCAAGATGCTGCTGATGATCGAGGTGCGCCCGGTGCAGCCGAAGCCCGCCCAGCAGGCCCAGCCTGCGCAGCCGGCTCCCCAGGCCGCGCCCGCCGCACAGCCCGCGGCAGCCCCCAAGGCCCAGCCCGCCCCGCTCGGCGCGGCCAACCCCGGCTCCCCCAGCCAGGCGGCTGACGTGGCCGCCCTCCGCCAGAAGCTGACCGGCCAGAGCGCCGGCGCCAAGGCGGCCGCAGCCGGCCAGGTGGCAGGCGCAGCCAACAAGCCGGTGCGTGTGGGCAAGATCGGCCGCAACGATCCCTGCCCCTGCGGCAGCGGCCTCAAGTGGAAAAAGTGCACCTGCCAGCAGTACCACCCCGACCTGTACGCCAAGAAGTAAACCTCTCCCCCGCCCGGGCGGAGAACGATTAAAAAGGCCCTGCCTCGCTCCGACCAAACGGAATGAGGCAGGGCCTTTTCAGCGTGTCTTGCGACACGCTTTAGGGGGAACCCATTTCTGCGCGCAGTCGCGCGACAGAAATTCCTTCCCCCTAATATTCCCCTGGGGACAAAATTTGCCGCTGAACCATGCACTCGGCCTGGCGGCCTCGCACACTCTCAGCGGCAAATTTCCCTGTATGTGTCCCGTCCATCCGCACATGTCGGCTGGACGGGACTTTTTTGATGGTTTTTACAGCAGCGTTGCGCCGGAGTGGGCGGGCACGCCCGGACCGCCGGGCAGGCTGCGCAGCACCTCGGGCAGGGCGGCCAAATCTCCGTCCGTCAGGCGGAAGGCCGCGGCCAGCCCCACGGCTGCCAGCACCACCAGCACAAAGGCCAGCCGCGCCGGCCAGCGGCTGCGGCGGGGCAGCATGGCCGCGGCAGGCAGGGGGACGTCGTCCTCCTGGCCGGAGGCGAGCGCCGCTTCCAGCGCGGCGGCAGAGGGCGCAGCGGGCAGCTGCAGGGCCGGCTGCGGACCGGACCGGGCCGGGCGCTCCCCGTGCAGGGTAAAGCTGACCCCCTGCGCCTGGGGGCTGCCGGCGACCGCCCGCCGGATCATATCCAGCAGCCAGAGGGCGGGGTTGTCCCCCGCGGGGACATGGCGCGTCCAGCTGCCCCGGCGGCCCGCCACCGCCGTCAGGGTCCCGTCCTGCAGGGGGATGGCCCCGGCGGCAAAGTCGGCGTGGGTCACGCGGAGGGCCGCCCGCAGCCGGCACAGCTCGTCCCAGACGGGGTCCGAGGGGCTGTTGCCCTTGCAGCGGCGGGCCCCAGCTTCGATTTTGGCCAGAGCGGCGGGGTCGGCGCAGCTGCCTGCCCCAAAGTCAAAGCAGGCGTCGATGCCCGGTTTCCCCTCCAGCCGGGGGGCCAGCAGGTCCAGCGCCAGGGCGTCGGCACAGGCCAGCAGCCGGTCATGTTTCACCAGGGCGCGGGCCGCGCAGTCCGCCAGAGTCTGCTCCCCCGCGCCGTACAGCCCGGCCCGAAAGGTGCGGCCCAGCAGGTCCTCGGCTTTGCGCAGGGCGGCGGGGGATGCGGTCAGGGCCAGCAGCGTTTCGGCCCCCTGGGCCCGCGTCTCGATCCCGGCCAGGGCGCACCGGCCCGCCAGCGCGGACGCCGCCTGCCGCACCTGCTCTTCCTCTACGCCGAAGAATCGGAGCACCCGGCTCTCGCTTGCTGCTGCCATCCTCGTTCCCCCTCCACGATCACTTTATAAGATCAGCGCCCCGTTCAGGGCGGCCAGAGCCGCCGGGTCATCGCAGGCCGCCGCATCCAGGCGGTAGCAGCCCGCCGGGGCCTTGCCCTGGGCCAGCCGCAGCGCCAGTTCCAGGGCCGCATGGGCCGCACGGGCGCGGATGTTCTCCCGGTCGGAGCGGACGAAGTGGAACTTTTCCACCCAGACGCCGTCCCCGGCGCTGCCCGCGATGTAAACGGTGCCCACCGGGCGCAGCTCGTCCCCGCCGCCGGGCCCGGCCAGGCCGGTGACGGACACCGACAGGCTGGCCCCCGACGCCGTGCGGGCGCCCCGGGCCATCTGGGCGGCCACCGGCCCCGACACCACGTTGTACTGTTCGATGACGGCCGGGTCCACCCCCAGCAGCCTGGCCTTGGCCTGCTCCCAGTAGGTGACGAACCCGTAGCCAAAGACGTCGCTGGCCCCCGGCACGCCCGTCAGCTGCTGGGCGATCAGGCCGCCGGTGCAGCTCTCGGCCGTGGCCATGGTCATGCCTTTGGCGGCCAGGGTGTGGATCACCGTGTGGGCCAGCCCCGGCACATCTTCATCATACACCGCATCCCCCAGCAGATCATAGAACTTTTTGGCATATGCCCGGCACATTTGCGCCCCGTCCTGGTCGCTGGCGGCACGGGCAGTGATGCGGATCTCGCTTTCGCCGGTCTTGCAGTAGATGGCGGCGGTGGGGTTTTCGTTTTTCAGCAGGTCCCGCACCCGGTATTCGATGTCGCTCTCGCCCCCCAGCACCCGCAGCGTCAGGGAGTGCAGGGTGCAGTTCTGCATCGCCAGCAGGCGGGGGCGCACCTGTTCGGCCCACATGGCTTTCATCTCGGCGGGCACGCCCGGCATCAGGACGGCATAGCGGCCGTTCTGCTCGAACCAGGCCCCCGGCGCGGTGCCGTGGGCGTTGGGGATCTTCTGGCCGCGCACCGGCACCATGGCCTGTTTGCGGTTGTTGGGGGTGGTCTGCCGGCCCATGCGGGCAAAGTAGGAGGTGATCTTTTCCCACTCCCCGGCGTCAAAGGTCAGGGTGTCGCCGTAGCAGGCGGCCACCGTCTCCTTGGTCAAATCGTCGGCGGTGGGGCCCAGCCCCCCGGTAAAGACCAGCAGGTCCGCGCGCGCCTTGGCCGAATCGACCCACTCGGCCAGGCGGTCGTGGTTATCGCCCACGGTGCTCTGCCGCTGGACGGTGATGCCCAGGCTCGCCAGTTCCCGGCTGAGGAACTGGGCGTTGGTGTTCAGGATATTGCCGAGCAGCAGCTCGGTGCCCACGCTGATAATCTCTGCGGTCATGGCTCTGCCTCCTTACACTTCGGGCTCGTCGTCGATGCGGATGCGCAGGCGCTCGGCCCCGGCCGCAGCCTCGGCTTCCAGGCCGGGCAGGTCAGGCATGGCGGCTTCGGCTTCCAGCACCTCGTCCAGGGTGGGGCGCAGCTTGGGGTGGGGCGGCGTGAAGATGGTGCAGCAGTCCTCATAGGGCAGGATGCTGGTCTCAAAGGTGCCGATGCGGCGGGCCGTCTCGATGATCTCGGTCTTGTCCATCCCGATCAGGGGCCGCAGGACCGGCAGGTCCTGGGCGGCGTCGGTGCAGCGGATGGCCTGGACGGTCTGGCTGGCCACCTGGGCCAGGCTCTCGCCGGTGATCAGGGCCTCGCAGCCCTGCCGCTGGGCGATTTGCCCGGCGATCCGCATCATGCTGCGGCGCATCAGGACGGTGAACAGCATGGGAGGCGCGTTGTCCCGGATGCACTCCTGCGGGCGGGTGTAGGGCACCACGAACAGGTTGCAGCTGCCGGTGTAGACGCTGGTGCGCTGGGCCAGGGCGATCACCTTGCGGCGGGCCCGCTCCGAGGTGTACGGGGGCGAAGCGAAGTGGATGTGGTCCAGCGCCAGGCCCCGCTTGGCCATCCGGTAGGCGGCCACCGGGCTGTCGATGCCGCCGGACAGCATATTCAGCGCCCGGCCGCTGGTGCCCACCGGCAGGCCCCCTTCGCCGGGGGTCTTGGGCCCGTGGACGTAGGCCCCCCGGTCCCGGATCTCCACGATGACCTTGCAGTCGGGGTTATGGACGTCCACCTTCAGGCGGGGATGCCGCTCCAGCAGGTAGGCCCCCAGCTCCCGCATCAGGGCGGGACTGTCCATGGGGAAGGTCTTGTCCGCGCGGCGGGCCTCCACCTTGAAGGTCTTGACCCGGGCCAGGGTGGCCCCCAGATAGCTCTCGGCGGTCTGGCAGATGGCGCCGAAGTCCTTTTCGCAGACGGCGCTGCGGCTGACCGCCGCCAGGCCGAACACCTTCGACACCCGCGCAAAGGCCAGGTCGAGGTCGGCGGCCTCGTCCTCCGGCTCGATGTAAAACGTGGACTGGGCGCACCAGACCCGGAAGCGCCCCGCGTCCTTGAGGCGGTAGCGCAGGATCTTAATGGTGGCAGACTCGAACTGGTTCCGGTTCAGCCCCTTGAGGGACATCTCCCCCTGGTAGCCGATGATAACTTCCTGCATATCTTATCTCCTATCCTACATTTGGTATTCTTGTCAAATCCCCTGCAGCGTTTTCATCCCCGCCTCAAACCGCTCGAGGAAGGCGTCCACGTCCGCCTCGGTGTTGTCGGCGCAGAAGGACACCCGGATGGCGGTGTCCACCGCTTTGGCCGGGCGGCCCATGGCCTGCAGGGTGTGGCTGGGCTCGCCCCGCCCGCAGGCGGACGCCGACGAGACATAGACGTTTGCCCCGGCCAGCCAGGCCAGCATGGTCTCGCTCTTGACCTTGTTCTCACTGAAGTTCAAAATTTCGGGCACCGCACCGGCCGGGCTGTTGATCTCCACGGTGGGGAACGCGGCCAGCCCCGCCCGCAGCCGCTGGTTCAACGCCTGGATGTGAGCGGTGCGCCCGGCCATGTCAGGCGCCATCTTTTGGGCGGCGGCGGCCAGGCCCAGGGCGTAGGGCAGGTTTTCGGTGCCGGGGCGCAGCCCGCGCTCCTGCTCGCCGCCCAGATACGGCGGCTTGAAGCTCTGGGCCAGCTTGTCGCTGAGGTACAGCCCGCCCACCCCCTTGGGGGCGTGGATCTTGTGCCCGCTGACCACAAAGCTGTCGATGCCGCTACCCTCCAGACGGACCGGCAGGCGCATCCAGGCCTGCACGCCGTCCACATGGACGATGGTGCGGCTGTTCAGGGCCTTGGTCTCCCGGGCCAGCTTTTCCACATCGCAGCGGGCCCCCGTCTCGTTGTTCACCATCATGCAGGCCACCAGGATGGTGGAGCGGTCCACCCGTTCCAGCAGGCGGTCCACGTCAAAGCTGCCGTCGGCGGCCGGCGGCACGAACTCCACCTGCCACCCCGCCTTGGCCAGCGCCTCCAGCGGGCGGCGGACGCTGGGGTGCTCAAACCCCGAGCAGAGGATCTTTTTGCCAAAGGTGCGGGTCTGCGCCCCGCCCAGCAGGGCCAGGTTGTTCCCCTCGCTGCCGCAGGAGGTAAAGTAGAACTCCCGGCTCTTGCAGCCAATGGTCCGGGCCAGGGCCGCGCGGGCATGGTTCAAAGCGGCCTCACTCTCGGCCCCCGGCGGATAGAGGGAGGAGGGGTTGGCCCAGTGCCGGAGCATGGCTTCGTGGATGACTTCGGCCACCGCGGGGTCCACCATCGTGGTGGACGCGTTGTCCAGATAGTGCAGCGAAGGGTCTGTGCGCATGAGGTGATACCTGCTTTCTTTCATGAGATGATTTCATTTTATTGTACCACAAAACAGGGCAGGAAAAAAGCCCTGCCCCGTAATTCTGACGCTTGCACCCGGCGCGCGGAACCGCTATAATAAAAGCAGGATCATGACGAAATGCCCCGCCCGGGGCAAGGAGGTGCCGCTTATGGCAGATTATCAGGAATACCGCCGCCACGTGCTGCACAGGCGCTGGCGCAGGATGTTCGCCACCTTTCTGGCACTGGTGCTGCTGGTGCTTTTGTGCGGCGTCTGGGTGCTGTGGCGCCAGCTCTACCCCACCCCGCCCAGCCGCAATGAACCCCAGACCACCCTGCTGGAACAGGCCCTGCCCAGCGCCGAGTGGAGCACCCTCAGTTACACCCGCCAGACCAGCACCACCGTCCAGAAGCTGGCCGACGGCGTCACCACCGCCATGGATTTCCGGCTGGCGTCCATGCCGGCGGCCCAGTCAGAGCCGGTGGACCTGAGCTATTTTGACACCGCCGTCTTTCTGGGCGACAGCATCACCCAGGGGATGCAGATCTACGACACCGGTCTGCCCAACGCCCACTACTGCGCCTACCGCGGGGTGGGCCCCAGCGCCGTGGTGAACGGCTCCACCTGCAGGCGGGCCGACGGCGTGGAGGAGGTGCCCCTGGACGCTCTGGCGTCCTACGCGCCCCAGTCGGTCTACATCCTGCTGGGCACCAACGTCCTGACCCAGGACCGGGACTACTCCAGCTTTTTGAACTACTACGGCCTGATGCTGGACCGCATCCGGGAGCTCGTGCCCGGCGCCGACATCTACGTCCAGTCCATCACGCCGGTGCGGCCCGAAGTGTCGGCCGACGCCCGCCACAGCGGGATGTACGCCGAGCGGTTCATCCGGGTGAACAACGACCTGGCCGCCCTGGCGGTGGAAAAGGGCTGCTACTTCCTCGACCTGTGGGAAGTGCTGGCCGATGAAAACGGCGACCTGCGGGCCGAGTACGCCCAGCCGGACGGCTACCACCTGCAGCCCGAGGGCTACACCGCCTGGGTAGACTACCTGCGCACCCATGTGGCCCACAGCAGGATCGTCGCGCCCGAAGCGCCGGACGCCGCCGCCAGCAGCGAAGCAGCCGCTTCCTCCACGCCGGCCTCATCTGCGGCCTAATAGGCAAATCAAAAGGGACAGCCCGCAAAAGGCTGTCCCTTTTTGTGTATAGTTTTTACCGCTTGGCGATGCACTCGATCTCCAGCTTGGCCCCCTTGGGGATGGCCGCTACCTGGACGCAGCTGCGGGCCGGGTAGGGCTGGGCGAACGCCCCGGCGTAAACGCCGTTGACGGCGGCAAAGTCGTTGATGTCCGCCAGGAAGATGACTGTCTTGACCACGTTGGCCATGCCGAGGCCCGCCTCGGCCAGGATGGCCTTGATGTTGGCCAGGCTCTGGGCGGCCTGGGCCTCTACGGTGTCGGGCATGGCGCCGGTGGCGGGGTCTACGGGCAGCTGGCCCGAGACAAAGACCAGGTCCCCCAGGTCAAGGGCCTGGCTGTAAGGGCCGATGGCTGCGGGCGCGTTGGAAGTAGAGATCACGTTCATGGGTAAAACTCCTTTCTTGACAGGTCAGGTGCGTTCGTTCACCAGCTGGAAGCCCGCCTTGGCCAGCTCGGAGCGGATCTGCTCGATCTGGGCGGCGTCGCGGGTCTCCATGCCCAGCTTGAGGAAGCAGCTGGAAATGGGCATATTGGGGTCGGAACCGTCGTACTGGACCGACACCACGTTGCCGCCGCACTCGGCCACGATGCTGGACACACGGGTCAGCTGGCCGGGTTTGTCCTCCAGGGCGATGGTCAGGTTGGACTTGCGGCCGCTCATGATGAGGCCCCGGGTGATGACCCGGCTGAGGATGTTCACGTCGATGTTGCCGCCGGACAAAACGCAGACCGCCTTTTTGCCCTGGATGGGCAGCTTGCCGAACAGAGCCGCTGCCACCGGCACCGCGCCCGCGCCCTCGGCCACCAGCTTCTGGTTTTCCATCAGGGCCAGGATGGCCGCGGCGATCTCGTCCTCGCTGACCGTGACCACCTCGTCCACGTATTTTTCGCACAGTTCATAGGTCAGCTCGCCGGGGGTCTTGACCTGGATGCCGTCGGCAAAGGTGGCGGCGGTGTCCAGGGTCTGGTAGCAGTGATCCCGCACCGACAGGTACATACTGGGGGCCCCGGCCGCCTGGACGCCGTAGACCTTGACGTCGGGCCGCAGGCTCTTGATGGTGAAGGCGATGCCGGCGATCAGCCCGCCGCCGCCGATGGGCACGATCACCGCGTCCAGATCGGGCAGCTGGTCCAAAATCTCCAGGCCGATGGTGCCCTGCCCCGCAATGACCAGCTCGTCGTCGTAGGGGTGGATGAAGGTCATGCCCGTCTCGGCCTGCAGGCTGACGGCGTAGTCGTGGGCGTCGTCGTAGGTGCCGGGCACAAGGCACACCTCAGCGCCCAGGTTCTTGGTGTTTTCCACCTTCATGATGGGCGCGCCATCCGGCATACAGACGATGCTCTTGATCCCCATCCGGGTGGCGGCCAGGGCCACGCCCTGGGCGTGGTTGCCCGCCGAACAGGCGATGACGCCCTTGGCCCGCTCCTCGGGCGAGAGCTGGCTGATTTTATAGTACGCCCCCCGCACCTTGAAGCTGCCGGTCACCTGCAGGTTCTCGGTCTTGAGGTAGAGCTGCTCGCCGTGGTGGGACAGGTGCGGGGCCTCGATCAGGTCGGTCCGGCGCGCCACATCCCGCAGCACAAAGGCGGCGTGGTAGATCTTGTCCAGTGTCAGCATTGGTTTTCCCTCTCTCTGTCAAATGGCGAGGCGCGCGGCCCCGCATCTTTCCTTTTCTGTCAAAACGTTGATAGTGAACAGTATAGATTAAAATTCGTAATTTGTCAAATGAGAGCATTTCAACTTTGGCCCGGCTGCAAAAAAGCCGTCCCCTGTACCATGTCGTCCATGGCGCAGGGGACAGCGCGTTTTCCTATGTTCCGCCGGGGAGAGAGGTTCAGCCCATCTCCGCCAGGATGGCGTCGCCCATGGCGGCGCAGCCCAGGCAGGTGCAGCCCTCCGACATATTGTCGGCGGTGCGCAGGCCCTTGTCCAGCACTTTGCCCACGGCGGCCTCGATGCAGTCGGCCTCGGCGGCCATGCCGAAGCTGTAGCGCAGCATCATGGCGGCCGACAGGATGCAGGCGGTGGGGTTGACGATGTCCTTGCCGGCGATGTCCGGGGCCGAGCCGTGGATGGGCTCATACAGGCCGCGGGTGCCGTCCCCCAGCGAGGAGGACGGGATCATCCCGATGGAGCCGGTGATCATGGAAGCCTCGTCCGAGAGGATGTCGCCGAACATATTCTCGGTGACGATGACGTCGAACTGGGCGGGGTTCTTGACGATCTGCATGGCGGCGTTGTCCACGAACATCTCGCTGTACTCCACGTCGGGGTATTCGTCCTTCAGGCGGTGCATCACGGCGCGCCACAGGCGGCTGGTGTCCAGGACGTTGGCCTTGTCCACGCAGCACAGCTTTTTGCGGCGCTTGCGGGCCGTCTCAAAGCCGATGCGGCCGATCCGCTCGATCTCATGCTCGGAATAGGGCATGACGTCCACGGCCTGCTTTTCGCCCGAGGGCAGGGTGCCGGTGCGGTGCTCGCCGAAGTAGACGCCACCGGTCAGCTCCCGCACGATGATGAAGTCGATGCCCTTGGCCACGATCTCGGGCTTGAGGGGGCTGGCCGGGGCCAGCTGGGGCCAGATCTTGGCGGGGCGGCTGTTGGAGTACAGGCCCATCCCGGCGCGCAGCCGCAGCAGGCCCTTTTCGGGGCGCTGCTCGCCGGGCAGGCCCTCCCACTTGGGGCCGCCCACCGCGCCCAGCAGGACGCTGTCGGCGGCCAGGCACTTGTCCAGCTCGTGCTGGGGCAGCGGGTCGCCGTATTTGTCGATGGCCTCGCCGCCCATGGCAGCGTCGGTATAATGGAAGGTGTGACCGAACTTTTCAGCTACTTTGTCCAGCACCCGGATGGCCTGGCGGACGATCTCGGGGCTGGCGCAGTCGCCCCAGATGACGGCAATGTTCTTTTCCATGGCAGGCTCCCCCTTTACTGTGCGGCCTTGGCCTTGATGGAATTCATCAGGCCGCCGGCGGCGATGATCTCCTGGATGAAGGGCGGGAACGGCTCGGCCTGGAAGGTGGCGCCGGTGGTCTCGTCGGTGATGACGCCGGTGTCAAAATCGACGCTGACCAGGTCCCCCGCCGCGATGGCGTCGGCCGCCGCCGGGCATTCCAGGATGGGCAGGCCGATGTTGATGCTGTTGCGGTAGAAGATGCGGGCAAAGCTCTTGGCGATGACCACCGAGATGCCGCTGGTCTTGATGCACAGGGGGGCGTGCTCCCGGCTGGAGCCGCAGCCGAAGTTCCAGCCGCCCACCATCACGTCGCCGGGCTGCACTTTGGAGACAAAGCTCTTGTCGATGTCCTCCATGCAGTGGGACGCCAGCTCTTTGGCGTCCTGGGTGTTCAGGTAGCGGGCCGGGATGATGACGTCGGTATCGACGTTGTCAGGGTATTTGAAAACGTGGCCTTTTGCGTTCATGGCAGTGCTCCTCCTCTCAAACGGTGCGCGGGTCGGTGATGCAGCCGGTCAGGGCGCTGGCGGCGGCGGTGGCCGGGCTGGCCAGGTAGACCTCGCTCTTTACGTGGCCCATCCGGCCCACAAAGTTGCGGTTGGTGGTGGACACGCACCGCTCGCCCTCGGCGAGGATGCCCATGTAGCCGCCCAGGCAGGGGCCGCAGGTGGGGGTGGAGACGATGCAGCCCGCGTCGATGAAGGCCTCGGTCCAGCCGCGGAGGATGCACTCCTTATAGACGGCCATGGTGGCGGGGATGATGATGCCCCGCACCCCCTTGGCGATGTGCTTGCCCTTGAGGATGTTGTAGGCGGCCTCCATGTCCTCGAGGCGGCCATTGGTGCAGCTGCCGATCACCACCTGGTCGATCTTGATGCTGCCCCCCTCGCTGGCGGGGTGGGTGTTCTCGGGCAGGTGGGGGTAGCTGACGGTGGGCACCAGCTGGGACAGGTCGATCTCGATGGTCTGCTCATACTCGGCATCGGGGTCGGCCTCGTAGTAGACAGGCTCGCGCTGGCTGCGGCCGGCCAGATAGGCTTTGGTCACATCGTCCACCGGGAAGATGCCGTTCTTGGCGCCGGCCTCGATGGCCATGTTGCAGATGCACAGGCGGTCGTCCATCGAGAGGGAGGCCACGCCCGGGCCGGTGAACTCCATCGACTTGTACAGCGCGCCGTCCACGCCGATCTTCCCGATGATGGAGAGGATCAGGTCCTTGCCCGAGACCCGCTCGGGCAGGCTGCCGGTGAGGACGAACCGGATGGCCGCGGGCACCTTGAACCAGGCCATGCCGGTGGCCATGCCGGCGGCCATGTCGGTGGAGCCCACGCCGGTGGAGAAAGCGCCCAGCGCGCCGTAGGTGCAGGTGTGGCTGTCCGCGCCGATGACGCAGTCGCCCGCGGTGACGATGCCCTTTTCGGGCAGCAGGGCGTGCTCAATGCCCATCTGGCCCACGTCGTAGAAGTTGAGGATGTCGTACTTGTTGGCGAACTCCCGGCACTGCTTGGACTGGGTGGCGCTCTTGATGTCCTTGTTGGGGACGAAGTGGTCCAGGACGATGGCCACCCGGTTTTTATCGAACACGCCGTCAAAGCCGGCCTTTTCAAATTCGTTGATGGCCACCGGCGTGGTGATGTCGTTGCCCAGGACGATGTCCAGTTTGGCGTTGATGAGCTGGCCCGCCTTGACCTGGTCGAGGCCGGCATGGTGCGCAAGGATCTTCTGTGTCAGTGTCATTCCCATGATACGGTTTGCTCCTTCATCCATTTTTCACTTGTTGTTGATGGCCGAGACCAGCGCCCGGATGCCCGCCACGATGATGTCGGTGTCGGTGCCGGCGCCCCAGGTGGCGGTGCCGTCGCCCCAGACCAGCCCCACATAGGAAGCCGCGCGGGAGGTGGACCCGCCGTCCAGGCTGTGCTCGGCGTACTGCTCCAGATGGAAGTCCATGCCGGTGGCAGTCTGGATGGCGTTGGCCACCGCGTCCAGACGGCCGTTGCCGATGGCCACCACCTCGCGGGTGGCGCCGTTCATCTCCAGCGTGACCGAAGCGGTGATGCCGCTCTTCTGGATGAAGTGGGCGTCGGCCACGTTGAAGGGCTTCTGCTTGTTGAGGTACTCCTGCTCAAAGATGCGGCAGACCTCGGCGGCGGAGAGCTCCTTGTGGCTGTGGTCGGACACGGCCTTGACCTTGTAGCCCAGGTCCTCCCGCATCTTGGCGGGCAGGTTGTAGCCGTAGTTCTGTTCCAGCACAAAGCCGATGCCGCCCTTGCCGCTCTGGCTGTTGATGCGGATGACGTCGGCGTCGTAGGTGCGGCCGATGTCGTGGGGGTCGATGGGGATATACGGGCAGGTCCAGCGGTGTTCGCCGGTGGCCTTGCGGTAGTTCATGCCCTTGGCGATGGCGTCCTGATGGCTGCCCGAGAAGGCCGCGAACACCAGCTGGCCGGCGTAGGGGGTGCGCTCGTAGACGTGCATCCGGGTCACACGCTCATACAGCTCGCAGATGGCGGGCATATCGGAGAAGTCCAGCTTGGGGTCCACGCCGTGGCTGTACATATTCAGCGCCAGGGTGATGGCGTCCACGTTGCCGGTGCGCTCGCCGTTGCCGAACAGGCAGCACTCGATCCGCTGGGCCCCCGCCAGGACGGCCAGCTCGGCGCAGGCCACGCCGGTGCCCCGGTCGTTGTGGGGGTGGGTGGAGAGGATGACGCTGTCCCGGTTGTGGAGGTTGGCCGAGCAGTATTCGATCTGGCTGGCGTAGACGTGGGGCATGCTCATCTCCACCGTGACGGGCAGGTTGATGATCATGGGCCGGTCGGGGGTGGGCTGCATGATGTCGATGACGGCGTTGCAGACTTCCAGCGCGTATTCCGGCTCGGTGCCGGTAAAGCTCTCGGGGCTGTACTCGAACAGGAAGTTGCCCTCGTACTCCTCGCTGAGCTGCTTGACCAGCTTGGCGCCGTCGGTGGCGATCTGCTTGATCTCCTCCTTGGACTTGTGGAACACCTGCTCCCGCTGGGCCACCGAGGTGGAGTTGTAGAAGTGGATGACGGCGCGGGGCGCGCCCTTGACCGCCTCGAAGGTGCGGCGGATGATGTGGTCGCGGCACTGGGTCAGCACCTGGACGGTGACGTCCTCGGGGATCATGTTCTGTTCGATCAGCACCCGCAGGAACTCATACTCGGTCTCGCTGGCGGCGGGGAAGCCCACCTCGATCTCCTTGAAGCCGATCTTGACCAGCATCTTGAAAAACTCGATCTTTTCTTCCAGGCTCATGGGCACGATCAGGGCCTGGTTGCCGTCCCGCAGGTCCACGCTGCAGAAGGCGGGGGCTTTTTCGATGTGGTCTTTCTTGACCCAGCTGTCGTAACCGGCGGGTGCGGGATAGTATCCAGGTGCGTACTTGGTGGCGTCCATCATTGCGGTTTTCCTCCTAAACAGTCGTAAAAAGGGATACGAAAAAGGCCCTCGTCTTTCAAGGCGAAAAGCCCTGAGAGACGAGAGCCTGTCATTTCATGTACAAGGCGGCCCGTGGTACCACTCTCTTTGCCGCAGATGATGCGGCCACTCGACACGATCAGCGCGCAGCGCGAATCGCTGCCCCTGTAACGGTGGGCATCCGTCAAAGCCTAGTGGGGAATGGACCGTTCAGCTTTGCCGCTCAGGGGCCAGTAGCCGGAAGCGCCCGCGCCGCCTTGCACCATCCGGCGGCTCTCTGCAAGCGGGACCATCGTCCGATTTTTCCCCGTCAACGCATTTACGTTTGATAAAACTGAGTTTATTGTATCATGCCGCAGCGGTGAAGTCAAGCGCTTTTTTGCCGCGCCCGCCCGCCGGCCGCCCCGGCAGCAGCCAAAACAAGACAGATTTGTAAAGTTTGCATTAAAACAATCTTCGCCTGCTTGCAAAAACAGGGCGGTTTGTTGTACTATTAGAGTGGATAGAGTCGAAGTGCGTGCCTGTGCACAAAAAGCTCAAAAAATTGAAGGAAAGTGAAGGTGGTTTTCTATGGATGAGCCTTTTGTCAGCTTTACCGACGTGTCGAAATATTACCAGACCGGCAGCGTCCGGGTGGCGGCGGCCGACCACATGACCTTCCACGTCAACAAGGGGGAGTTCTGCATCATCGTCGGGCCTTCCGGCGCGGGCAAGACCACCCTACTGAATATGCTGGGCGGCATGGACCGCTGCGACGAGGGCCGCATCGTCCTGGACGGGGCCGAGGTCAGCCGCTTTGACGAGAAAGAGCTGACCGCCTACCGCCGGTACGACGTGGGGTTCGTGTTCCAGTTCTATAACCTGGTGCAGAACCTGACCGCCCTGGAAAATGTCGAACTGGCCATCGAGATCTGCAAAAACCCCCTGGACCCCGCCGAGACTTTGCGCAGCGTGGGGCTGGGCCAGCGGCTGAACAACTTCCCGGCGCAGTTGTCGGGCGGCGAACAGCAGCGGGTTGCCATCGCCCGGGCCCTGGCCAAAAACCCCAAGATTTTGCTGTGCGACGAGCCCACCGGCGCGCTGGACTACAAGACCGGCAAGTCGGTGCTGGCCCTTTTGCAGGATACCTGCCGCAAGACGGGGCGCACCGTCATCGTCATCACCCACAATTCGGCCCTGACCGGCATGGCCGACCGGATCGTCCAGGTGCGCAGCGGCCAGATCATCTCGAACGAGGTGAACGAGCACCCCGTCCCGGTGGAAGAGATCGAGTGGTGAGCAGCAGTGAAAAAGACCTATCGCAAAAATATGTGGCGGGAGCTTTCCGCCAACAAGAGCCGCTTTGCCTCGGTGTTCGGCATCGTCCTGCTGGGGGTCATGATGCTGTCCGGCCTGCTCAGCGTGGGCCCCGGGATGCGCCGCGCCGGCCAGGCGTGGTACAGCGGCCAGAATGTTTTTGACCTGCGGGTGGTGTCCACCCTGGGCCTGAGCCAGGAGGACATCGACGCCATTGCCGCCGCCGAAGGGGTGGAGGCCGTCATGCCGGTCAAGCAGGTGGACTGCGAGGGCTCGTTCCGGGGCGGCAGCGCCCTGGCGGTGCGGGTCCAGCAGCTGCCGGTCTACCCCACCCTGGCCGACAAGGCCAACATGAACCGCCTGGTGCTGGAATCGGGCCGGATGCCCGAGGCCGCCGGTGAATGCGCCGTCCAGGTGCTGGACACCGGCGCGGCGGGCAGCCTCCGTGTGGGCGACGTCATCGAGCTGGACACCGAAGGAGTGGACGGCCTTGGCGCGTCCGAGTTCACGGTGGTGGGCTTTGTGAAAGACCCCCTCTATTTTTCCAATGAGACCGAAAGCACCACCGCCGGCAACGGCGCGCTGGGGCTGGCCGTCTATGTCCCGGACGGCGCCCTGGAAATGGACTACTACGCCGCCTGCTACATCAAGGCCGCCGGGGCGGATTCCTACGACAACTACTCCGACGAGTACCAGGCCGCGGTGGACGCAGTGGCGGACCGCCTGGAGGAGATCGCCCCCGTCCGGGCCGAAGCCCGCCGGGAAAGCCTGATCGAGGACGCCCAGAGCCAGCTGGACGAGGCCCGGGCCGAGTTCGAGCGGCAGGAGGCCGACGCCCAGGCCCAGCTGGCCGAAGCCGAAGCCCAGCTGAACGACGCCAAAGCCCAGCTGGAAGCCGGCGAGGCTGAATACGAGAGCGGCAAGGCCCAGCTGGAACAGCAGAAGGCCGCCCTGCCCGGCAATATGGCCAGCGGCGCCGGTCAGCTGGTGGACGCCCAGCGCCAGGTGCTGGAATTCGAGGCCCAGCTGGAACAGATCAAGCAGCTGGTCACTCTCAAGAGCGTGGCCGACCCCATGCTGGGCTACGCCGAGGACATCCTCCACAACGCCGAGACCGCCCTGGAAGAAGCCGAGCCCGACGACATCAATTACGTCGAGCTGCGGGACATCCTGGCCCGCGCCCAGGCCCTCTACGACTCGACTTACAACCAGCTGGCCGGCTACCAGGCCCAGCTGGACGAGGGCAAGCGGCAGATGTACGCCCAGGGGCTGATCTCCTCCCCTGACCTTTCCAACGAGCAGCTGGTGACCGAGGCGGAAGCCGCCCTGCGGGAAATGAAGCTGCAGGTGCTGGAAGGCCAGCTGGCCCTGAACACCGGCAACGCCGAGGCTTTCACCGCCTTTGACGCCGCCGAAGCCCAGCTGGAAGCCGCCCGCGCCCAGCTGGACGAGGGCTGGACCGAGTACAACGACGGCGCGGCCCAGTTCGCTGAGGAAAAGGCCAAGGCCGAAGCCCAGCTGGCCGACGCGCGCCAGCATCTGAACGACGCCGCCGAGCAGGTGGACGACATCGCCGCGGCCGAGTGGTATGTCCTGGACCGGAACAGCGTCGTCTCCATCGTGTTCTACGAGCAGAACGCCGACCGCATCGAGTCCATCGCACGGGTGTTCCCTATCTTCTTCTTCCTGGTGGCGGCCCTGGTGGCCAGCACCACCATGACCCGCATGGTGGAGGAGAACCGCACCCAGATGGGCACCTTCAAGGCCCTGGGCTACACCGACCGGGAGATCACCGCCAAGTACATGGTCTACGGCTGCGCCGCCGGCCTGCTGGGCTGTGCCGCCGGCATGGCGCTGGGCTTCTACGCCCTGCCCGCCGTCATCTGGTGGGCCTACTCCACCGTGTTCGACCTGCCCACCTTCCATCTGCGGGTCTACCCGCTCCTGGCCGTGATGAGCGTGGTCATCAGCATCGGCGTGGTGGGCCTGACCACCCTGGCCGCCTGCCGCGTCTCCCTCAGGGAAAAGCCTGCGGCCCTGCTGCTGCCCCGCGCCCCTGCCGCCGGCAAGCGCATCTTCCTGGAGCGGATCCGGCCGCTGTGGCGGCGGATGAGCTTTTCCCAAAAGACCACCGCCCGCAATATGTTCCGCTACAAAAAGCGCTTTTACATGACGGTGCTGGGCGTGGCGGGCTGCACGGCCCTGCTGCTGATCGGCTTCGGCCTGCAGGACTCCATCGTGGAGATCGTCTCCCGCCAGTATGGCACCATCCAGAAGGCCGATTTGACCATCTCGCTGTCCAGCGACAAGGCCCTTGACCTGGACGGCGGGCTGACCGACACCCTGGCCTCCCGGGACGAGGTGGAGAGCTGGGGCGCCTTCTATACCCGCACCGTATCGGTCTACGACAGCGAGGAGGCCGCCGCCGAGCTCAGCGTCACCCTGGTGGCCGCCGACGGCCCCCAGAAGATGAGCGAATACTTCACCCTCCGCAGCCCCTCGGGCAGCGAGCTGCCCTTCATCGACGGCAGCGTCATCCTCAGCGAAAAGACCGCCGAGCTGCTGGGCGTCTCGGCCGGGGACAGCATCTGGGTGCAGGGCACCGACGGCAGCCGGGTCGAGCTGACCCTCACCGGCGTGGCCCAGAACTACCTGGGCGCTTACCTCTACGTCACCGAGAACGCCCTCCAGCGCCTGGTGGCCGACCCCGCGTGGAACACCGTCTACGCCCGCACCACCTGCGACACCGACACCGAGCGCCAGACCCTGAGCACCGTCCTGCTGGGCTGCAACTACGTCTCCAGCACTTCCTTCACCGCCGACACCGCCGCCATGTACGACAGCACCATCACCTGCATCAACTATGTGGTGCTGCTCATCATCGTCTGCGCGGCGGCGCTGGCCGCGGTGGTGCTGTACAACCTCATCAGCGTCAACATCGGCGAGCGCAAAAAGGAGCTTGCCACCATCAAGGTGCTGGGCTTCTTCGACAAGGAGGTGTACCGCTACATCTTCCGGGAGATCGAGCTGCTCAGCGTCATCGGCGCGGTGCTGGGCCTTGTCATCGGCACGTTGATGCACCAGTTCGTCATCCGCACGGTGGAGTCGGAGCAGATGATGTTCATCCGCACGCTGGAGCCCACCAGCTTTGTGTACAGCGTGGCGCTGACCCTGCTGTTCACCGTGGTGGTCTGCCGGCTGATGCGCCGCCAGGTGCGGGCCATCAGCATGGTGGAGAGCATGAAGGCCCCCGAGTGACCGCCCTGTCCCGCAAAAACCGCGCAGAGCGGCACAGTTTACAAAAGATTCATAGAATCAAAACAGTTTATGTATAAATCTTTGGTATTCTATAGTCACAGGAACGGCGGGGCCGCAACCGCCCCCTGTGACACATGATTCCTCCTCATACCAAACCGAATACCGCAATGAGCCGCCCCGTACAGCCGCAAGTACGGGGCGGTTTCGCTTTGGCGGCAAAATTTACCTGCCTTTTTATACCATTTGTTCACATTTTTTGATTTGTAATACTCTTTCTTTTATGTTATACTGGTAAAGAGTTTTCTATTCTAGCCCTGCTGCGCCGTGCAAAGCGGCGCGGCGGGCTTCCAAATATGCAAAGGGAGGCTTTGGAATGTCTTACAAACCCAAAATGACCTATAAAGGCAAGCCCCTCGTCCGCAAGGACAATGAGCTGTACTACGGTTGGATGACCGACCCCTACGTGCTGTACCTTCAGATCCTGTCCACCGCCCCTGTGGACGGCGCAGAAATGCCCGACAAGGTGCAGGTCACCCTTCTGTCCACCGACCTGTCCAAGCCCATGAAGGAACGCACCGCCCGCCAGTCGGTCCGGCACGGGCTGTACAACGCCCTGGACATCGGCTCCATCTGGCTGGAAAAAGCGATCACGGCCGCAAAGGCCCCCGCCCCCAGGAATTAAACGAACAGCAAAGCCCCCCGCACAGCTCAAGGCCGCGCGGGGGGCTTTTTGCATTGGATCAGGGGTCGCGGGGGGTCAGTTCTCGTCGGGCAGGTCGATCTCCAGGGGCTTGCCGCAGCCGGCGCAGCGCGCCTTGCCGGACAGCAGGGTCTCCTCGTCCAGGACGGTCACGGCGCCGCAGCTCGGGCAGGTGACTTCGTAGCTGGCGTCCTGCTCATCTTCGGCGCTGCCGGCCTCGCCCGCGCCTTCCTCGGCGTCGTCCAGGGCCACCTCAAAGGTGCAGCCGCAGTTGGGGCAGAACGCCTCGCCCGCGTCCAGGTCCTCCTCGGTGACGTAAACGGTCTCGCCGCAGCCCGGGCAGTCCACCTCGTAGCAGGGGGCATCGGCGTCGTCCTCGCCGTCCTCGTAGAAGTCGGCCTGCAGCTCTTCCACGTCCTCGCGCAGGCCGTCCAGCTCGCTCTCAGCCTGGGTGACGTCCTGCTCCATGGCCTTGATGCTGGCGGCCATTTCGGCCAGCAGGTCGCTCATGGCGTGGAGGACTTTGCCCTCCTTGGTGGACTCATCCAGTCCAAGGCCCTCCATCAGGCCCTGCAGGTAGGCAGCTTTTTCGATCAGTTCCATACGCTATCCCTCCATCCAGGGGCAGCCGGCGGTTTTGCCGGCCGCCCTGTGAACAAAAAGGCCGGACCCGCGGTCTTGGGCCGCAAGCCCGGCTTCGGGTCAGAATCAGACGCGCTCCATATACTCGCCGGTGCGGGTATCAATGCGGATGACGTCGCCCTCGTTGATGAACAGGGGCACACGCAGGGTGGCGCCGGTCTCAACGGTAGCGGGCTTCAGGGTGTTGGTGGCGGTGTTGCCGCGGATGCCCGGCTCGGTCTCGGTGACGGTCAGCTCGATGAAGTTGGGGATCTCGACGCTGAACACCTTGCCCTTGTAGCTCAGCAGCTTGCAGACCTCGTTCTCCTTGCAGAACTTGAAGTTATCGGGCACATCGCTGGCGTTGACCGGGATGTCGTCGTAGGTCTCGTTATCCATGAAGTGGTACAGATCGCCGTCCTGATAGCTGTAGGTCACGTCGCGGCGCTCGATGAACGCCTGGGGGAACTTGGCGGTGGGGTTGTAGCTGGTCTCGATGACCGCGCCGGTGATGACGTTCTTGGTCTTGGTGCGGACAAAGGCAGCGCCCTTACCGGGCTTGACGTGCTGGAACTCGACGACCTGAAGAACCTGGCCGTCCTGCTCAAAGGTCACGCCATTGCGAAATTCGCCTGCAGAAATCATAAGGAATTCCTCCATCAATTTAGTATCTCATGCTCACGCATATCTAAGAATATTGTACCCAATTGCGCATTGTTTGGCAAGGGGTTTCGGCAAAAAACAGGGAAAAAGCCGGGCTCAGATGCCGTTTTGCATCGCATGGCGGTAGATCTGGCCCAGAGTGCGGGCGTCCTCGGCCTGGGTGCCGGCGCTCTCGCAGATGACCACAGGGGCAAGCCGGCGCTCGGCCAGCAGCTCCATGAGGGGGGCGGGTTCGGGGCCGAACTGGGTCTCGGCAAAGGTCCAGTGGCGCTTTTCGCCCCCGGCCGAGAACTCGATGCGGGAAAAGTGGACGTGGAACTTCCGCGCCCGCTCGTCCCCCAGCGCCTCCCCCATCCGGTCAAGGATGGCGGCGTAGTCCGCTTTGGAGCGGATGCCGCCCAGGGTGCGGGCGTTCAAATGGCCAAAGTCGATGCAGGGGACGATGCGCTCGTCCACCCCGCACAGGGCCAGCACCTCGTCCAGATCGCCCAGCTGGCCGATCTTGCCCAGCGTCTCGGGGCAGAGGGTCATGTCCCCGTAGCCGGCCTCGTCCAGGGCTTCCACCCCGCGGCGCAGGGTGTCCAGCGCCTTTTCCAGGGCGGCGGCGCGGCTCTGCTTGCCGCAGCTGCCCGGGTGGAAGATGATCCGCCGGCCCCCCAGCGCGCGGCACAGCTGCGCGCTCTGGAGCAGGTAGCGGATGCTGCCCAGACGCTTTTCCTCGTCCAGGCTGGACATACTGATATAGTAGGGGGCGTGGACGCTGAACACGATCCCCTTTTCCGCCGCCAGGGCGGCCATCTGCCGGGCCTTGTCTTCGGCCAGGCGGACGCCGTGGCCGCACTGGTACTCGAAGGCGTCCAGCCCCATCCCCGCCGTGTAGGCCGGGATGTCCAGGCTGGTCTTGTAGCCCTGGGCGGCAAAGCTGTCGCTGATGCCGGCAGGGCCGAAGCGCGGGGTCATGTCGTTCACAGCAGCTTCCCTCCCCGGTCGTAGTAGCGCTGCCAGAAGCGGCGCTCCCATTTGCGCTTGACTTTGACCTGGACGCCCCGGTCGGGGCCGCGGGGCACCACCATCAGGGCGAGGATGCCATACAGGGCCGCGGCCATCCGGTCGGCGTAGAGCTGGTCCCCCACCATGGCCATCTGGCGCTTTTTCACCCCCAGACGCCGCCGGGCCACCACGAGGCCGGGGGTCAGGGGCTTGGCGGCCCAGCACACATAGTCCAGGCCCAGCTTTTGGGCAAAGGGGGCCACCCGCCGGGGCGTGCCGTTGGAGACGATGGTCAGCCGGACGCCGGCTTTGCGCAGATCGTCCAGCCAGGCCGCCACCTCGGCGGGCAATTCCTGGCTGCCGTCGGCGGTCAGGGTGTTGTCGATGTCCAGCACCAGGGCGGTGATCCCCTTGCGGGCCAGAAAGGCCGGGGTGATGTGGGTCACATCCTGAAAGACGTACTCGGGGGTAATCAGCATACAGTCTCCTCTGCTCAACAAAAATGGGAGAACCCCGCAACAGGGTTCTCCCACATCGGCGTTAGCAACGCAGCGGTCATCAAGACCGTGGGCAAGGTTCCAATTACTTGTACTTGCGCTTGCGGGCCGCTTCAGACTTCTTCTTGCGCTTGACAGAGGGTTTCTCGTAAGCCTCGCGCTTACGAACCTCTGCGAGCACGCCGCTGCGGGCGGTGCTCCGCTTAAAGCGACGCAGTGCGCTTTCCAGCGACTCGCCCTCTTTAACACGAATTTCCGACATCTTATCCCTCCCTTGGACCGTGAGGCGGGAATTTCGTTGTTACATGGTAACTAACAGAGACAGTATAGCGCATTTTCGCTTTCCCGTCAACCTTTTTGCAGAAGTTTTTCGGTCCCATTTTCTGAACAATTCATGAAACCGCCGGCCGGCGGACGTTTTTTCAGCCCTTGGCGGCCAGGTTGACCAGGCGTCCCTTGACGTAGATCTCCTTGACCAGGTTCTTGCCCTCCAGGGCCGCGGCCACGGCGGGCTCGGCCTTGGCGGCGGCGATGGCGTCCTCCGCGGTGATGCCGGCGGGGACGGTCAGGCGGGCTTTCACCTTGCCGTTGACCTGCACCGCGATCTCCGCCGTGGCCTCCACGCACTTAGCCTCGTCGTAGCTGGGCCAGGGGTAGTAGGCCAGCTGCTCGGTGTGGGGGTGGCCCAGCTTCTCCCACAGCTCCTCGGTCATGTGGGGCGCGAAGGGGTTCAGCAGCTGCACCAGTGTCTCATACTCGGCCTTGGTGGCGCCGCCGTTGTCGTACAGGGCGTTGACCAGGGTCATCAGCTGGGCGATGGCGGTGTTCATCTTCAGGCCCTCGATGTCCGAGCCCACCTTCTTGATAGTCTGGTGCATCAGCGTCTCGATGGCGGGGCGGTAGCCCTCGCCCTCCACCAGCTTTTCGGACAGGCCCCACACGCGGTCCAGGAAGCGGTTGCAGCCCGCGATGGCCGAGGTCTGCCAGGGCGCGGCCTGCTCAAAGTCGCCCATGAACATCTCGTACAGGCGCATGGTGTCGGCGCCGTAGGCGTCCACCACGTCGTCCGGGTTGACCACGTTGCCCAGGCTCTTGGACATTTTGACCACCGGGTGGCGGGCCATCTCGCCGTACTTTTCTTCCAGGGCCTTCTCGGCGGCCTTCTGGCTGCCGTACTCCTCCAGCAGCTTCTTCTGCTCGTCGGCGGGCAGGTTGGCGAAGTTGTGGGGGTTCAGGCCCAGGATCATGCCGTGGCTGGTCCGCTTCTGGTAGGGCTCGGCGGTGGGCACCACCCCGATGTCATACAGGAACTTGTGCCAGAACCGGCTGTACAGCAGGTGCAGGGTGGTGTGCTCCATGCCGCCGTTGTACCAGTCCACCGGGGACCAGTATTCCAGCGCCTCTTTGGAAGCGATGGCGTCCTTGTTGTGGGGGTCCATATAGCGCAGGAAGTACCAGGACGAGCCGGCCCACTGGGGCATGGTGTCGGTCTCGCGGACGGCGGGGCCGCCGCAGCACGGGCAGGTGGTCTTGACCCAGTCGGTGTGGCGGGCCAGGGGGCTCTCGCCGTCGGGGCCCGGCTCAAAGTCCACGATGTCAGGCAAAGTCAGGGGCAGGCTGCTCTCTGGCAGGGGCTGCCAGCCGCACTTTTCGCACTTGACCATGGGGATGGGCTCGCCCCAGTAGCGCTGGCGGCTGAACACCCAGTCGCGCAGCTTATAGTTGACCTTCTTGTGGCCCTTGCCGTTTTCTTCCAGCCAGGCGATCATCTTCTCCTGGGCGTCGCGGACCGGCAGTCCGTTGAGGAAGCCGGAGTTGACCAGGGTGCCGGTGGCCACGTCGGTGAAGGCCTCCTTCTCGAGGTCGGAAGCCGTCTTGCCCTTGACCACTTCCACGATGGGCAGGCCGAACTTTTTGGCGAACTCCCAGTCGCGGGTGTCGTGGGCGGGCACCGCCATGATGGCGCCGGTGCCGTAGGTGGCCAGGACGTAGTCCGAGATGAAGATGGGGATCTCCTGCCCGTTGACCGGGTTGATGCCCATGACGCCGTCCAGGCGCACGCCGGTCTTGTCCTTGTTGATCTCGGTGCGCTCAAAGTCGCTCTTGCGGGCGGCTTCGGCCTGGTAGGCCTTGACCTCGGCGGCATTCTTGATGATGCCCTGCTCCATCCAGCCGGCCAGCTGGGTGTTTTCGGGCGAGAGGACCATGTAGGTGGCGCCGAACAGGGTGTCGCACCGGGTGGTGTAGACGGTCAGCTTGTCGCCGGTGGTGGTGCCGAAGTCGATCTCAGCGCCGTAGCTGCGGCCGATCCAGTTCTTCTGCTGGGTCACCACGCGGTCGATGAAGTCCAGGCCGTCCAGCCCGTCGATCAGCTTGTCGGCGTAGGCGGTGATCTTGAGCATCCACTGGCTCTTGACGCGGTGGACCACCTCGCTGCCGCACCGCTCGCAGACGCCGTTGACCACTTCCTCGTTGGCCAGCACGCACTTGCAGCCGGTGCACCAGTTGACGTTCATCTCTTTTTTATAGGCCAGGCCGTGCTTATACAGCTGCAGGAAGATCCACTGGGTCCACTTGTAGTATTCGGGGTCGGTGGTGTTCACCTCGCGGTCCCAGTCGAAGGAGAAGCCCAGGCTCTTGAGCTGCGCGCGGAAGCGGTCCACATTCTTCTTGGTCACGATGGCCGGGTGGATGTGGTTCTTCATGGCGTAGTTCTCGGTGGGCAGGCCGAAGGCGTCCCAGCCCATGGGGTACAGCACATTGTACCCGCACTGGCGGCGGCGGCGGGCCACCACGTCCAGGGCGGTGTAGCTGCGGGGGTGGCCCACATGCAGGCCGGCGGCCGACGGATAGGGGAACTCCACCAGGGCGTAGAACTTGGGTTTGGAATGGTCGATCTCGGCGTGGAAAGTCTTTTCGTCCTCCCAGACTTTCTGCCACTTGGCCTCTACGGCCTTGTAATCATACTTCATCTCGTAATCAGCTCCCGTTTTTACTTACTTTCGTTTGCTTTCCCACGGCGGGGCGGTTACTGGGCCCCGGCCTCATCGGCCTCCAGCCACTGGGACACGTCCACCGTCTCGGCGTCGGCCCACAGGTGCTCCAGGTCGTAATAGGTGCGGGTGCCCGGCACAAAGATGTGCACGATGACCCCCGAGTAATCCAGCAGGATCCAGTTCTTGGAGTCGAAGCCCTCGGTGTGGTAGGGCTCGATCCCTTCCTGGGAGAGCTGGAACTGCACCTCGTCGGCCAGGGAGGCCACCTGGGTGGTGGAAGTGCCCGACGCGATGACAAAGTAATCGGTCAGGACGGTCAGGTCCTGCACCTTCAGCACACGGAGCTGCTGGGCCTTTTTCTTGTCCAGGATCTTTGCGATGCGGATGGCCAGAGTCTTGCTGTCGTTCAGATTTTCCATAGGTTCCCTTTCCTTTGTATTTTTGATGCGGAAGGCGGGCTGCCGCGCGCCCTCCGTTACTGTGCGGCGTTCTGGCTGCCGGCGGGCTGGCCGTCGGTGGTCACCGCGCCCTGCACGTCGGTGTCGCCCTCCAGAATGGCGTCGTCCGACTCCTTATCCAGCTGGCCCACGAACTGGATGTTGGCGCTGGTGGACACCGACCCATGGGGCCAGTCGTCGGTGACGAGGTTGAGCTCCTCCTCGCTCACCGGGCCGGTGTAGGTGCGGAAATAGGTGTTCAGCAGTTCGGCGATGGAACCGGCGTCCGGCACCACGCAGGAGTAGCCGGCAGAGCTGTCGGTGGCCCCCACGAAGGGCACCCCGCCTGAAAAGACGGGGGTCTGGGCGATCATGATGTTGGCGCTGTCGATCTGCAGGAAGGACACAGCCAGTTTGCCCAGGGTGACCAGATCGATATCCGTCTGGATATAATTGTTGAAGATGATGGGCATCTGGTTGAGGATGTCCTGGATGCCCATGGAGCGGGCCCGCTTGAACAGGGCGGCGTAGAAATACCGCTGCATGTTCAGCCGGTCGATGTCCGAGTTTTCGTAGCCCTCGCCGTGGCGGTTGCGGACGAAGAACTCGGCCGAAGCGCCGTCCAGGTTGCGGTAGCCCTTGGCCAGGTAGCTGCCGTTGTACTCCATATCGTGGGGGATATACACCTCGATGCCGCCGAAGTTATCCACCACCTCGGTGAGGGCCTCCATGTTGATGGTGACGTAGTAGTCCACCGGCAGTTTGTACTGGTCGTAGATGACCTCGGCCAGGGCCGCGATGCTGCCTCCGTTGGACAGAGCCACCGAGTTGATCTGGTAGTTGGAGGCCTTGTAGGTCTTGCCGCTGGACAGGGTGATGGTGCGGTTGGAGGTGGTCACCAGGGTGTTGCGGGGGATCTGCAGCATCCGCAGCGCCCCGCCCTTGATGTCGAACTGGCAGTACAGGATCATGTCCGTCATGCCGTCGTTGGAGCCGTCGTTGGAGTAGGCGCGGCCCTCCTCATAGTCGATGCCGCAGACCAGGATGTTCACCACATCCCCCTTGTACTCCTCGAGGGTCTGGATCTCCTCCACGATGGACGGTGCGTCCGACTCGGGGCGGATGCTCTCCTGCACCCGGTTGACATAGTTCACCGCGTAGACCACGCCGCAGCCCACCAGGGCCATGCAGCCCAGCACCACGGCCAGGGGCAGCCACAGCGGCGAACGCCGGCGCTTTTTCCTCCGGCCGCCGCCCGCGCTGTGGCGGGGCGGTTCCTTGCCGGAGCCGCCGTCCCGGCCGGGGTCGGGCTCGGCGCGGCGGGGCTGCACGGGGGGTTCCATCTCGCTTGCAGCCGGCCGGAAAAAGCTCTGGCCGTCGTCCTCCTGGGGGGCGGGGCCGCTGGGCGGAGGCGGGGCCTTGGGCGGAACGCCGCCCCCCGCTCCGCCCCCTGCCGAAGGCGTACCCAGTGAACGGTCTGTATTGATGCGGCGGGGCGTTCCACTCATAGTCGTATCTCCTTCAAAAGCCTGCCGGGGGCAGGCCGCTCGTTGATGTGCTTGGTTTGGTCAGTCAGAGCTGCAAAAACAGTCTTGCTACAGTATAGCATTCTCGGGCCGAATCTGCAACAATCTGCCCGCCATTTTCACTTACTCTCCCGGGCGGCCAGCAGCCGGGCAAAGTCGTCGCGGGCGGCGGCGGACATGGGGTCGAGGGGCTTGCCTCCGTGCTTGACGAAGGAGACCGAGTCGTTCAGCGCCGCCAGCATGGCCCGGTCGATGTCCTCGAATTCCAGCTTGCGCAGGGACTCCACCCCGTCAAAATCCCGCTCGGCGCTGGTCATGTCGGCCAGAAACAGGATCTTGTCCAGCAGGGTCATCCCTGGCTTGCCCGCCGTATGGCAGGCCACCGCCGACAGGACCGCCTCGTCGGTGACGCCCCACTCGGTCCGGGCCAGGATGGCCGCGCACACCCCGTGCCAGATGGGGGTGGGGCGGTTCTCGGTGTCCCCTGCCAGGTCCGGGTGGGCCCGCAGCAGGGCCAGCTGGCCGGCGGTGGGCATCTCCTTGGCGGTGTCGTGGAGCAGGGCGGCCAGGGCGGCCTGGCCGGGGTCGGCGCCGTAGTGCTCAGCCAGCTTGACGGCCATCTTTTCCACGTTCAGGGTGTGGTGGTAGCGCTTGTCGCCCAGCCGCTTGCGGGCAAGGGCTTTCGCTTGCTTCAGGTCCATAGAGGGAGGCTCCTTTCATTATGTTCAGGGTTCGGGGTGGAGGCAGCGGCGGGGCTGCTCCGGGGGTTCGGGGGCGGTATACAGCCCTTCCCGCCGGATCACCTGGCGGACGCTGGCGGGCAGGTCCCGGCTGCAGTCCTGCCCGGCGGCCAGGCGGCGGCGCAGCTCGCTGCTGGCCATGGGCAGCGCCTCCACCGGGGCCAGCAGGATGCGGCTCCCCTCCGGGTCCAGCTGCCGGGCCGCCGCGTGGAGGGCGGCGTCGTCCCCGATCTGGCGGCTGACCACCACCAGCCGGGCCAGGCGCAGGATGTCCTGCCAGCGGTACCACGCCCGGAACGATTCCAGCATATCGCTGCCCACCGCCAGGTATAAGACGGCGTCCGGGTAGGTGCGGGCCAGCATCTCCAAAGTCAGGACGGTGTAGTTGCGCCGGCCATCCGCCGCCTGGCGGATCTCCCAGTCGCTGACGGCGATGCGGGGCAGGCCGGGCGCGCCTTCCAGCGCGGCAAAGCAGCGGCACATCTCCAGCCGCAGGGCGGCGGGGGTGGCGCTGGCGGCCTTATGGGGCGGCACGCCCGCCGGCATCACCACCACCAGATCGGGCATGACCCGGCCGGCCGCCGCCCGGAGGTTGTTCAGGTGGCCGTTGTGGGGCGGGTCGAAGGTGCCGCCGTACAGCAGGATCTTCATTTCAGCAAGTCAGCGTAGGCGCTGTCCTTTTTCTTCTGCAGGTAGAGCACGAACTTGGAGCCGATCACCTGCACGCAGTCGGCCCCGGTGGCCTCGGCCAGCAGGACCGACGCCTCGCGGGCGTTGTACATACTGGTCTCCAGCACTTTCAGCTTGATGAGCTCGCGGGCGTCGAGGCAGTTTTTCACCGCGTCGATCATGGCCTGGTCGATCTCCCCTTTGCCGATCTGAAAGACCGGGTCCATGGTGTTGGCTTTGCCGCGCAGGATGGCGCGCTGTTTACTCGTAAGCATAAGTTTCTCCTGTATCACTCAGCGTTGTTTTCTTTCAAAAAGGCATCCAGTTCCGCTTCCAGCGCTTCGAGGGCGCGGCCGCGGTGGCTGATGGCGTCTTTTTCGGCGGGGGTCAGCTGGGCGTAGCTGGCGCCCTCGGTGTTGGGGCGCTTGCCGCCCCCCTCCACCCCGCGCTCGTCGGGGATGAACAGCGGGTCGTACCCAAAGCCGTAGTCCCCCGGCAGGCGCTGGAAGGCCACCCGGCCGGGGCACTCCCCCATGCAGGTGAGGGACGCGCGCCCCGGCAGCACGAAGCAGACCGCCGAGACGAATCTTGCGCCCCGCTGCCCCGCCGGGACGTCCTTCATCGCGTCCAGCAGTTTGTCGTTGTTGGCCTCGTCGTCGCCGTGGTGGCCGCAGTAGCGGGCGCTGTAGACGCCCGGCGCGCCGCCCAGCGCGTCCACGCACAGGCCCGAGTCGTCGGCGACGGTGGGCAGGCCGCTGGCCGCCGCAAAAGCCGCCGCCTTGATGGCCGCGTTTTCGGCAAAGGTGGCCCCGGTCTCCTCGGGGTCAAGGTCCAGGCCCAGCTCCTTCTGGCTGAGCACCTGGTGGCCCTGTTTTTCCAGGATGCGGCGCAGCTCCTTGAGCTTGCCGGGGTTGCCTGTGGCTGCACAGATCTTCATGGTCAGCTCCTCCATTTCCGGGGCAGCAGCTCCTCCACGAAGCCTGCCGCGTCAAAGGGCAGCAGGTCGTCGATGGCCTCGCCCACGCCGATGAACCGCACCGGCAGGCCCAGCCGCTGCTTGACCGCCACCACACACCCGCCCTTGGCGGTGCCGTCCAGCTTGGTCAGGATGACGCCGCTGGCGTCGGCGGCCTTGCAGAACTCCCGCGCCTGGCTGATGGCGTTCTGGCCGGTGATGGCGTCCAGCACCAGCAGCGTTTCGAGGCTGGCCTCCGGGGCGGCCTTGCGGACGCTGCGGCTGATCTTGGAGAGCTCCGCCATCAGGTTCGCCTTGTTGTGCAGGCGGCCGGCGGTGTCGGCGATGACCATGTCATAGCCGCGCGCCTCGGCCGACTTGACGGTGTCGAAGATGACCGCCGCGGGGTCGGCCCCCTCGCCCGCCTTGACGATGGGCACCCCGGCCCGGCCGGCCCAGATGTCCAGCTGCTCGCTGGCGGCGGCGCGGAAGGTGTCGCCCGCGGCCAGCATGACCCGGCGGCCCTGCTCGCGGTAATAGTGGGCGAGCTTGGCGATGCTGGTGGTCTTGCCCACCCCGTTCACCCCGATGACCAGGATGACGGCGGGCTTGCCCGAAAGGTCCATCTCGCCGGCCGGCTCCATCTCCTCCTGCAAGATCTCCCGCAGGGCGTCCATGGCCTGGTCGCCGGTGCGCAGATGCTGGCTCTTGACCGCTTCGCGCAGGCGCTCCACCAGGTGCAGGGCCACGTCCGCCCCCACGTCGGCCAGGATCAGCTGTTCCTCCAGATCGTCGTAGAGATCGTCGGTGATCTCAGCGCCGGTCAGCGCGTTGACGATGTTGCCCCAAAAGCCGGTGCGGGTCTTTTTGAGGCCGTTTTCCATCTTTTCTTTGGTTTTTTCCTTGTTTTTTCTTCCGAACAGACCCATAGGGGCTTTCCTCCTGCTGTTCTTATGTTGGGTGTAGGTTTAGGATACAAGCGTCGCGTCCACCTGGTCGAGGTCCAGCTTGAGCAGCTTGGAAATGCCGTCCTCCTGCATGGTCACGCCATAGAGGACGTCGGCGGCCTCCATGGTGCCGCGGCGGTGGGTGATGACGATGAACTGGGTCTTGCCGCTGATCCGCCGCAGATACTGGGCGAAGCGGACCACGTTGGCGTCGTCCAGGGCGGCCTCGATCTCGTCCAGGATGCAGAAGGGCGAGGGGTTGACCGCCAGGATGGCAAAGTAGATGCTGATGGCGACGAGGGCCCGTTCCCCGCCCGAGAGGGCTTCCAGGTTCTTGATGACCTTGCCCGGCGGGCTGACTTTGATCTCGATGCCGCTGCCCAGCACGTCGCTCTCGTCCTCGAGGGAGAGGGAGGCCTCCCCGCCGCCGAACAGCTCGGCGAAGATCCGGCCGAACTGGGTGTTGATGGCGGCAAAGTTGCGGCTGAAGATATCCCGCATCTGGCCGTTCAGCTCGCCGATCATGCGGATCAGGCGGGCCTTGCTCTCCTCCACGTCCTCCACCTGGGTCTTCAGGGTCTCGTAGCGGCCGCGCACCTCCTGGTATTCCTCCACGGCCCCCACGTTGACGCTGCCCAAAGCCCGCATTTTGCTGCGCACTTCGGCCACCTGGGCCCGCAGCGCGGCCATGCTGTCGTATGCCACGCAGCACCTGGCCGCATCGGTGGGGGTCAGCTGGTATTCGTCCCAGAGCTTGGCGGCCAGCTGGTCGTATTCGCCCTCGGCGGCGCTTTTGCGCTCCGACAGGCGGGCCATTTCCCGGCTGGCCTCCTCCCGGTTTTCGGCGGCGGTGCGGGCGGCGGCCTGGGCTTTTGTCTCGGCGGCCTGCCGCTCCATCCGGCGATCGGCGGCCGCGCGGATGGCGGCCTCTTTCTCCCGGACGGCGGCGCGGCTGCGCTCGGTCTCGTCCTTCACGTCCTGGATGGCCCGGGCGATCTCGGCGTCCTTTGCCTGCAGGGCGCGGATGCTCTCCTGCAAACTGTCCTGATGGGCGCCGGCGTCGGCCAGGCGCTGCTCCCAGTCGGCAACGCGGCTGCGGCAGAGCTCGGCGTCCTTCTGGCGGGCCAGCTGGTCCAGCCGTTTCTGGGCCACGGCTTCGGACAGCTGGGTCTGCCGGGCGGCAAAGCTGTCCCCGCCCTCGGTCAGGCGGGCCAGCTCGGCCGTCACCTGCCCAGCGCGGGCTTCCAGCGAGGCCCGCAGGGCGGCGGCTTCGGCGGCTGCCTGCTCCTGCTTTTCGGCCTCGGCGGCCAGGGCGTCGGCCTCGGCGGCCCGCTGCCGGGCCGTCTGTTCCGCCTGGGCGGCGGCCTGTTCCAGCCGCTTGCCTTCGGCCTCGGCCCGGACCCGGTCGTCGGCGGCGGTGCGCTCCTCCCCTTCGGCCGCGGTCAGCTGGGCGGACATGGCGTCGGCCTGGCTCTTGCACTGGGCGGTGCGCAGCCGGGCGGCGGTGCAGTCCCGCGCAAGGCCGGCGATCTTGTCCTGCAGCTCCCGTATCTCCTGCCGGCGGGTGAACAGCCCCGCCGACCGCTGGACGCTGCCGCCGGTGAAGCTGCCGCCGGCGTTGACCACCTGGCCGTCCATCGTGACCACCCGGTTGCGGTAGTGCAGCTCTTTGGCCACCCGGGCGGCGGCGTGGATGTCCTCCACCACCACGATGCGGCCCAGCAGGTTGGAGACGATGTTCTGGTACCGCGCGTCCGCCCGAACCAGGCTGCTGGCCAGCCGGGCCGACAGGGGCAGCTCGCCCCGGAACAGCCCCGGCTGGACGGTGTCCAGCGGCAGGAAGGTGGCGCGGCCGGCATTTTCCCGGCGCAGCAGGGCGATGCCCGCCTTGGCGGCGGCCTCGTTTTCCACCACGATGTTCTGCATGGCGGCCCCGAGGGCGGTCTCCACTGCCAGCTCGCACCCGGCCTCCACCGTCAAAATGGAGGACACCGGCCCGATGATGCCTTTCAGGCGCCCGCCGGCGGCGGCCTGCATCACGGCCCGGACCGAGTGCTGGTAGCCCTCCATGTTCTTTTCCAGCTCCTGCAAAACGGCCAGCCGCTGGGCGGCGGCGTCCCTGGTGCGGTTCAGCTCCGCCTCGGCGGCGGACGCTGCGTCCAAGGCCTTTTTGCGGTTGGCCAGTTTCAGGGCCAGCCCGGCCCGGACGTTGGCCAGCTGCCGCTCGCTGCCCGCCAGCATATCCAGATACTTGCGGGTATCGGCGAGGTTTGCCTGCAGCTCGGCCAGGCGGGCCTGCTCGGCCTCGGCCCCGGCCCGGACTTCGGGCAGGCGGCCCCGGGCCGATCCGGCGGCGGCGCGGGCCGCGGCCTCCTGCACCCGGGCGGCCGTCTCCCGGCTGGTGGCGCCGGCGAGGTCTGCGCGCAGTTCGGCCTGCCGGGCGCTGGCGGCGTCGGTGCGGCTCTGCAGCTGGGCCAGCTGGCCTTCCAGCGCCTCGATCTCCGCGGCGAGGGCGCTCGCCTGGCGGTCCATCTCGGCGGCCGCGGCTTTCTGGCGTTCCAGCTCGGCGGCGGCCGCCTCCCGGTCAGTCTGGCCCTGGGCCAGCTCGTCCTGCAGGGTGCGGGCGCTCTGGCGGGCGTGGTCCCGGTCGTTTTCCAGCACGGCGATGCGGCTGTCGCTGCCGCTGATCTCGGCGGTGATACTGCGGATATCCCCATTCAGGCGCTCGATCTCGACGGTGAGACGCTGCGCCTGCATACGGATCTCCTCAGCCTCCTGCTGGGACGTTTTGTCCTGGCTGTCCCAGCGCTCATAGGCGGCCTGGGCCGTCTCATAGTCCCGCTGGAGCTGCTGCATGGCGGCGCGGGCCGCCCGGATGTTCTCCACCCAGAGGGTGACTTCCAGCCCCTTGCGGCGGGCGGCCAGGTCGAGGTAGGCCCGGGCCTTTTCGGCCTCTTTGGCCAGGGGGGCCACCCGGCCTTCCAGCTCGGCCAGGATGTCCCGCAGGCGCTCGAGGTTAGCCTGGGCGGCGTCGAGGCGGTGTTCGGCCTCGGTGCGGCGGTAGCGGTATTTGGCGATGCCGCAGGCGTCCTCGAAGATCTCCCGCCGCTCGCTGCCCTTGGCGGCCACGATCTCGGCGATGCGGCCCTGCCCGATGATGGAGTAGCCGTCCCGGCCGATGCCGGTGTCCAAAAGCAGCTCGTAGACGTCCTTCAGGCGGCAGGCCTGGCCGTTGATGGTGTACTCGCTCTCGCCCGAGCGGTAGTACCGCCGGCCGATGGTCACTTCGGCGGCGTCCAGGTCCAGGGCGTGGTCGGCGTTGTCCAGCGTCAGCCGGACCGACGCATACCCCATGGCCCCCCGCCGCCGGGTGCCCCCGAAGATGACGTCCTCCATCTTGCCGGCGCTGCGCAGCTGGCGGCTGCTGGTCTCGCCCAGCACCCAGCGGATGGCGTCCGAGAGGTTGCTCTTGCCCGAACCGTTGGGCCCCACCACCCCCGTGACCCCCCGGTCAAAGGTGATCTTGACCTTGTCGGGGAAGCTCTTGAAGCCCTGGACCTCGAGTTCTTTCAATACCATCCGTCATTCATCCCCGAGGACGCCCAGCAGTTTGAGGGCCTCTTTGGCGGCGTGCTGTTCGGCCGCCTTTTTGCTGCGGCCCTCGCCCCGGGCCACGCAGTCCGAGTTGAAGCGGACCGCCACCACAAAGTGCTTGTCGTGGTCGGGGCCGGTCTCCTTTTCCACCACATAGCTGAGCCGCTCCTCGGGGTTCTGCTGGACGATCTCCTGCAGGCGGGTCTTGTAGTCGGCCTCGGCGTGCTTGCCCTCGGTGATGAAGGGCAGGATGAACTTTTTGGCCACCTCCATCCCGCCGTCCAGGTAGAGGGCGGCGATGAGGGCCTCGAAGGCGTCCGAGACGACGCTGGGCCGCTCGCGGCCGCCGCAGCGCTCCTCCCCTTTGCCCAGGCGGAGGTATTCCCCCAGGTGGATCTCCTGGGCGAACTGGAACAGGGCCCCCTCGCTGACCAGGCTGGAGCGGATGCGGGTCAGATCGCCCTCCGGCCGGTCGGCGTAGGCGTGGAACAGATAGTCGGCCGAGACGATCTGCAGCACGCTGTCGCCCAGAAATTCCAGCCGTTCGTTGTGAGCCACCGGCACGCGGCTCTCGTTGGCATAGCTGGTGTGGGTCAGGGCCGTGGCCAGCAGGCCGGGGTCCTTGAAGGTGTAGCCGATGATCTTTTCAAGCGGATGCGCCATGGATGCTATGCCCTCCTTTCCGGTCATTCTTCGCTGGCTTTGGCCGCGGCGGCGTTGGCGGCGGCCACGTCGTCCAGAGCGGCCTGCATGGTGCCGCACAGGTCGTTTTCCACGCAGATCTTGGCCTGGCGGATGGCGTTCTTGATGGCCTTGGCCTTGGACGAGCCGTGGGCCTTGATCACCGGCTGCCGCGCGCCGAGGAAGGGCGCGCCGCCGTACTCCTCGCTGTCCATCTGCTTTTTCAGCTCGGCCACCTTGCCCTTCATCATCAGGCCGGCCAGCTTGCCGGTGGTGCTGGAATAAAAGGCCCCCTTGACCATGCCCATGATCATCTTGGCCATGCCCTCGGTCAATTTGAGGACCACGTTGCCGGTAAAGCCGTCGCAGACCACCACGTCCACGTTGCCGGAGGGGATGTCGCGGGGCTCCACGTTGCCCACGAAGCGGATGCCCGGGGTGGTCTTGAGCTTCTGGTAGGCCTCGCGCAGCTGCGGGGTGCCCTTCGATTCCTCGGCGCCGTTGTTGACCAGGGCGCAGGAGGGGTCCTTGCGGCCTTCCACCCGCTTCATATAGCAGGTGCCCATGACGGCGAACGCCTCCAGCATATCCACCCGGCACTCGACGTTCGCGCCGGCGTCCAGCAGCAGGTAGGCCCCCTTCTGGGCGGGGATCATGGTGGCCAGGGCGGGGCGCTTGATGCCCCGCAGGGCCCGGACGATCAGGCTGGTGCCCACATGGAGCGCGCCGGTGCTGCCGGCCGAGACAAAGGCGTCGCCCTTGCCCTCTTTGAGCATCGTCAGGCCCACCACGATGGAGGAGTCCTTCTTCTGGCGGACGGCGCGGGCCGGCTCGTCGCACATCTCGATGTTCTCGGTGCAGTTGACCAGCTCGATGCCCTCCAGGGAGATGTTGTTGTCGGCCGCCGTCTTGCGGATCAGCGCCTCGTTGCCCAGGCCGACGACCTGGACGCCATACTCCTTGACAGCCTGCGCGGCCCCGTCCAGCGGGGCCAGAGGGGCGTTGTCGCCGCCCATCAGATCCAGAATGATTTTCATACTCTCGTCCTTTCTGCCGTGTCAGACGGCATCGTTCTGGGCGTCCACCCAGGTTTGGAAGCTGGCCACCGCCCGTTCGGCCTGGGCCATGTAGCGCAGGCGCTTGTCCCGGGGACGGTCGGCCAGAGGGGGCAGGATGCCCATATTGGCCCCCATGGGCTGGAAGTGTTTATTTTCCGCCGTCAGGTACTGCATCAGCGCCCCGCACATGGTGTCGGGCGGGGGCGGCGTGTAGGGCCTGCCGGTCAGGCGGGCGTAGAGGCTACGGGCGGCCAGCAGGCCGGAGGCCGCGCTCTCCATATAGCCCTCGAAGCCGGTGATCTGGCCGGCGAAAAATACGTTGGGGTGCTCCTTCAGGTACAGCCCGCCGGTCAGAAGGCGGGGCGCGTCCAGAAAGGTGTTGCGGTGCATCACCCCGTAGCGGACGAACTCGGCGTGTTCCAGCCCGGGGATCATCGAGAACACCCGCTTCTGCTCGCCCCATTTGAGGTTGGTCTGGAAGCCCACGATGTTGTACAAAGTGCGCTCCTTGTTCTCGGCCCGCAGCTGGACGTTGGCCCAGGGGCGGTGGCCGGTGCGGGGGTCCACAAGGCCCACCGGGCGCAGAGGGCCGTAGCGCATGGTATCGGCCCCGCGCGCGGCCATGATCTCGATGGGCATACAGCCCTCGTAGACGGTGACGGCGTCGGCCTTTTTGCCCACGGCGTCGGGGTCGGGGGCGGCCTTGGCGTCCTGGTCAAAGTCGTGCAGGGGGGCCCGCTCGGCGCCGACCAGCGCCGCGTGGAACGCCTCGTACTCGGCCTTGTTGAAGGGGCAGTTCAGGTAGTCCGCCTCGCCCCGGCCGTAGCGGGAGGCCGCGAACACCTTGCCGTAGTCCAGGCTTTCGGCGGTGACGATGGGGGCCACCGCGTCGTAGAAGTGCAGGCGGCTGTCCCCGGTCAGGCGGGCGATCTCGGCGGCCAGCGCCCCCTCGGTCAGGGGACCGGAGGCGACCAGCACCGGCTCGGACTCGTCGATGGCGGCGGCCTTCTCCCGGCGGACGGTGATGTTGGGCTGGGCCTCCACCAGGGCGGTGACGCGGGCGCTGAAGGCGTCCCGGTCCACCGCCAGGGCCCCGCCGGCGGCCACCCGCACCGCCTCGGCGGCGGGCAGCAGGCTGGAACCCATCCGGCGCATCTCCTCTTTCAAAAGGCCCGAGGCGGAGTCCAGCCGCTCGGCCTTGAGGCTGTTGGAGCAGATCAGCTCGGCAAAGCCGGCGTTCTTGTGGGCGGGGGAAAAATGGGCGGGCTTTTGTTCGTACAGGGTGACGTGCACCCCCTGCCCGGCCAGCCAGAGGGCGGCCTCGCATCCGGCCAGGCCCGCCCCTATGATCGTTGTGTGCAGTATATCGCTCATCCTTTTATCCGTTATTTTTGGGCACCGGCATCTCAAAGCCGCAGCCCTCCCGGGCGCAGTACAGCTTGGAGCCGTGGCGGAACAGGGTCGCGCCGCATTTTTCACACTTGGTGGGCACCGGCACGTCCCAGGTCATAAAATCGCAGTCGGGGTAGCGCTCGCAGGCGTAGTAGATGCGGCCGCGGGTGCTCTTGCGCTCCAGCATACGGCCCTGGCCGCACTTGGGGCAGATGCCGCCGGTATCCTTGACCAGGCGCTTGGTGCCCCGGCACTCCGGGAAGCCGCTGCAGGCCAGAAACTTTCCGTACTTGCCCACCTTGATGACCATGGGCCGGCCGCACAGGGGGCACACCTCGCTGGAAGGCTCGTCGGGCACCTTGACCTTTTTGCCCTCCATGTTCTTTTCGGCGGCCTGCAAGCTGGCGTCGAAGTCCTTGTAGAAGCCGTCGATGGTCTGCCGCCAGTCGGCCTTGCCGCTCTCGATCTTGTCCAGGTTCTTTTCCATCTGGGCCGAGAAGTCCACGTCCACGATGCGGGGGAACTGCTCCAGCATCAGGCTGTCCACCGTGCGGCCCAGGGGGGTGGGCTTGAGCTTTTTCTGGTCCCGCTCGACGTAGCCGCGGTCGATGATGGTGGTGATGATGGGGGCGTAGGTGGAGGGGCGGCCGATGCCGTTTTCCTCCAGCGCCTTGATGAGGGAGGCCTCGGTGTAGCGGGCCGGCGGCTGGGTGAACTTCTGCTCGCTTTTCAGCTGCACCAGGTCCAGCACCTGGCCCTGTTCCAGGGGCGGCAGGGCGGTCTCCTTTTTCTCTTTGTCCTCCACGGCCTCCTCGTACAGGGCGGTGAAGCCGTCGAAGGTGACGGTGAAGCCGCTGGCCTTGAAGCGGTAGCCGGCGGCGCAGACGGTGACCGAGACGGTGTCCATCTGGCAGTCGGCCATCTGGCTGGCCATGAAGCGGCTCCAGATCATCCGGTAGAGCTTGGCGGTGTCGCCCGAGATGCTCTTGTCCACCTCGTCGGGGGTCAGTGCGGGCATGGAAGGCCGGATGGCCTCGTGGGCGTCCTGGGCGGCGGTGGCGCTCTTGGTCTTCCAGGTGCGCTTATAGGGGCAGATATACTGTTCCCCGTAGGCGCCCGCAATATATTCCTTGGCCGCGGCCACCGCCTCGTCCGAGATGCGCAGGCTGTCGGTACGCATATAGGTGATGAGGCCGACGGTGCCGTGCCCGGCGATGTCCACGCCCTCGTACAGGGTCTGGGCGGCCCGCATGGTGCGGGTGGCGGTAAAGCCCAGCCGGCGCGAAGCCTCCTGCTGCAGGGTGCTGGTGATGAAGGCGGGGGTGGGCTGCTTGGTGCGCTTGCCCCGCTTGAGCTCCCCTACCGTGTACACGGCGCCCTGGAGCCCCTGCTCGATGGCGCGGGCCTCGGCCTCGGTCTTGGGCAGCAGCTTTTTGCCGGAGGCGTCGGCGGACAGGCGGGCGGTGAACTTTTTGCCCGACGCGCCAAGGGTGGCGTCCACGTTCCAGTATTCTTCGGGGACGAAGGCTTCGATCTCCTTTTCCCGGTCGTCGATCAGGCGCACCGCCACGCTCTGGACGCGGCCGGCCGACAGGCCCCGCCGGATCTTGCGCCACAGAAAGGGGCTCAGCTTATAGCCCACCAGGCGGTCCAGCACGCGGCGGGCCTGCTGGGCGTTGAACAGATCCTCGTTGATGGGGCGGGGATGGGCCATGCCCTCCTTGACCCCCTTTTTGGTGATCTCGTCAAACGTGACCCGGTTGGGCTGGGCGGGGTCGATGCCCAGAAGGTTGGCCAGGTGCCAGCTGATGGCCTCGCCTTCCCGGTCGGGGTCGGTGGCCAGCAGGACGCCGTCGGCCTTTTTGGCCTTGGCCTTGAGCTCCTTGATGAGTTTTTCCTTCCCCTTGATATTGATGTACTGGGGCGTATAGCCGTGCTCGACATCAATGCCAAGCTGGGAAGTGGGCAGGTCCCGGATGTGGCCCATGCTGGCCGTCACCTCGTAGTCCTTGCCCAGGTATTTGCCAATGGTCTTCGCCTTGGCGGGCGATTCCACAATAACCAGTTTCGCCATTCTTGCTTTTACCTCGGATCTAGCCCGGCCCGGGGGCAGGGCTTATTGGAAGGTGTTATTTGCTGTTTCAAAGGAAAATATACCGCTGGCCCGGCAGCATCTTGACCCGGCCCGAAAGTTCCAGCCGCATCAGCACCGGGGCCAGGGCCGCGGCCTGCATCCCGCAGCGGGCGGCCAGCTCTTCCAGGCTCACGGCCTCGCCGCCGGCGCAGGCCAGCACTTTGCGCTCGGCATCGGTCAGGGGCGGCGCCTGCACGGCGGGGGCCGGCGCGGCGGCGGAAAGGCCCAGCGGCTCCAGCATATCCTCCGCCGTCAGGACCATCCTGGCCCGGCCCGACTGGATCAGCCGGTTGGAGCCGGCCGAATCTTCCCGGCCCACATCGGCGGGCAGGGCCCAGACCGGCCGGCCATACCGCTCGGCGTGGGCCACGGTGGACATGGTGCCGCTGCGCTCCCGGGCCTGCACCACCACCAGCGCCCGGGCAAGGCCCGCGATCAGCCGGTTGCGCTGCAAAAAGCCGTTGCGCCCGATCCCGTCCAGGCCGGGCGGGTACTCCCCGACGACGCAGCCGTTGGCCTCGATCTTTTCCCGCAGGGCGCGGTTGGAGGCGGGGTAGGTGCGGTCGATGGGCACCCCCTGCACCCCGATGGTGGGGGCGTGTTCGGCCACGGCGGCCCGGTGGCACTCGCTGTCCAGCCCGTCGGCCAGGCCGCTGACGATGACCGCGCCGGCCCGCGCCAATGCCCGGCCCAGGTTTTCGGCGGCCTGCTGGCCGTAGGGGTCGGGGCGGCGGCTGCCCACCATGCCCACCAGGGCGGGGGCGTTCAGCCAGGCGGGGTCCCCGGTGCAGTACAGCACCAGGGGCATATCCGGGATGCGGGTCAGCGCCAGGGGGTAGTCGGGGTGGTCAAAGGGGATCACCTCGACCCCCAGCGCCCGGCAGCGGTCCAGCACCGGCCGGAAAGCCTCGGGCGTATTGCCGGGCGACACCGCGCGGCGGGCCGCCCCGGCCCCGGCCGCCTGGCGGAAGTCCGTTGTAGCACGCGCTTCCCAGGCGCGGCAGGGGTCGCCGCCGCACCAGTCCAGCACGCGGCCCGCCCGGGGCGAGGCGGAGCCCAGGGTACAGTCCAGCCACAGCCAGCACAAAAGCGGGTCGGGCAGCGGCTCCGGGCCGAACAGGTCCTGCTGGACCCAGCTTTCCCCCGTCACAGCCCGGCACCCCGGAAGTGCCACAGCAGGATGCTGCCGGCAATGCCGGCGTTGAGGCTTTCCACGCGATCGGTCATGGGGATGCGGACGGTCCGGTCGCAGGCGTCGATGGTCTGCTGGGTGAGGCCCTGCCCCTCGCTGCCGATGACGATGCACACCCCGCCCTGCCCTGCCCGGGCGGTGCTCAGCGGCTCGGAGCGGTAGAGGGCGGCGGCCAGGCACTCGATGCCCCTGCCGCGCAGCGCGGCGATGACGGGGGGCATGGCCCCCGCCTCGATGACCGGCAGCCGGACGGCCGCTCCCATCGAAGCGCGCAGGGTCTTGGGGGCATAGGGCGCGGCGCACCCGTCGGACAGGATCACCCCGTCAAAGCCGAAGGCGGCGGCGCTGCGCAGCAGCGTGCCCACGTTGCCGGGGTCCTGGACGCATTCCAGCGCCAGGTAGCGCCCGCCGGCGCGCACCTCGTCCAGGGTGTGCACCGGCGTGCGGAACACCCCGAACACCCCCTGATGGGCCGGCACGCCGGCGAGCTTGTCGGCCACATGGTCCTCCACCAGGAAGTGCTCGCCGGGCAGCGACGCCAGTTCCGGGCACTTTTCGGCCGCGGCGGCGGTGCAAAACAGCGTTTCCAGCGCCGCGCCCCGGGCCAGCTCGGGGCACAGTTTGCGCCCCTCGGCAAAAAAGCGGCCTTCGCTGCGGCGGAAGGCGGCGCTGGCCGCCAGCTTGCAGGCGTATTTGATCCGGGCGTTGTCCCGGCTGGTGATCTTTTCCATAGCGTCCTCCGGCGGCTGTGCGCAAAAACAAAAACAGGGCCGTCCCGCCGGGCGGTGTGCCGCGGCAGGGCGTGGGCCCTGTTCTGTCTGCCTGCCAGGCGTTCAGGGCCTTGCTGCATTCCAACACATACAAAATGGACGCCCGCGTATACGCGCGGGCGTCTGGGTTCTGGTTTTATCAGGCGTTCTTCACAGTCTCGACCAGGGCGGCGAAGCTGCCGGGGTCGTTGATCGCCATTTCGCTGAGCATCTTGCGGTTCAGCTCGATGCCCGCCTTCTTCAGCCCGGCCATGAAGGTGGAGTAGTTCATGCCCAGGGGACGGACAGCGTTGTTGATGCGGCAGATCCACAGGTTGCGGAACTGACGCTTCTTCATGCGGCGGCCGGCCAGAGCGTAGTTGCCGCTCTTCATGACCTGCTGCTTGGCCATCTTGAAATGCTTGCTCTTGGAGCCGTAGAAGCCCTTGGCGAGCTTGAGCATCTTCTTGCGACGTTTGTGGGTCATCGTTGCGCCTTTGATACGTGCCATTTTTTCTATCTCCTTTTAACGATCGGGTAATGTCTGTTTGGGTGTCACACGCGCTCAGCCGTAGGGCAGCATCCGCTTCAGGGTGGCGGCGTTGGTGCTGTCCACATAGCAGGGCTGACGGTAGCCGCGGGTGAGCTTGGTGGTCTTCTTGGTCAGGATATGGCTGCGGAAGGCGTGGCCGCGCTTGATCTTGCCGTTCTTGGTGAGCTTAAAGCGCTTCTTTGCGCCGGAATGGGTCTTGAGTTTCATCTTAGCCATTTTCGGTATCCTCCTAAAATCAGTCCTTATTGGGTTTCGGGGTCAACAGAATGGACATGGTGCGCCCTTCCAGGACCGGCGGTTTGTCCATCGACGCCTGGGGCAGGGCGGCGGCAAAGCGCTTGAGCACGTCCGCGCCCAGGGCGCTGTGCGCCATCTCGCGGCCACGGAAACGGATCGAGGCCTTGACCTTGTGCCCGGCGGCGAGGAACTTGGCCGACTGGGTCACTTTGGTGTTGAAGTCGTTGGTGTCAATATTGAGCGAAAGGCGGGTCTCCTTGACCTCGACCACTTTCTGGTTCTTCTTGGCTTCCTTCTCCTTCTTCTGCTGCTCAAAACGGTACTTGCCGTAGTCCAGCAGCTTGCACACGGGGGGCTTGGCCTGGGGCGCGATCTTGACCAGATCCAGCCCGGCTTCCTCCGCAGCGCGCATGGCCGCCTGGATGGTGACGACGCCCTTCTGTGCGCCGTCCGCGCCGATCAGGCGGACTTCACGGTCACGAATCTGACCGTTGATCTCGAGTTCCTTCGATTTCCCGGTGGTAGCGATTGTTGATACACCTCCAAACAATGATCCATCAAGTCAACATAGAAAACGCGGCCACCCGTTGCCGGGCAGCCGCGCACTGATCCATACAAAAACACAGCCCCTGGGGGCTTGCTCTGTTATGGCCCGGGGTCCTCTGGACCCGCAAGGCGAGCGCGGCATGGCCGTAGCTGCTTTCTTTACCCGATGATTTTACCACAGGCCGCCCCGCGTGTCAAGAGCCTTTTTTCTAATTAGGGGGGACCCATTTCTGCCTGCTGCGCAGGGCCGGCTTACCTTTAGACAAAGTGCGGACGCTTTAGCAATATTTTGAAAGTTTTGGCGATTTTGAATTGCCTCCCACCCCAAAGTATGTTATACTTTACCTAAGCAATACGCAAATTTTCAAGAAAGGAGCAATGAATTGATCCAGAAAAACGTACTCGTCGAAAAGCTGCGGGAGGCTGTAGACTCCGTTTTGCCCATCGCGCTGATCGTCAGTGTGCTGTGCCTGTTCTTTGTGCCGGTAGGGTCGGGGCTGATGCTGGCCTTCCTGGTGGGCACCGGCATGATCATCGCGGGCATGGCCCTGTTCACCCTGGGCTCGGAGCAGTCCATGAGCCAGATGGGCAACCTGGTGGGCGCCCGGCTGACCAAGTCCCGCAACATCCTGCTCATCCTCGCCATCAGCCTTATCATGGGGGTGGTCATCACCATGTCCGAGCCGGACCTGCAGGTGCTGGCCACCTATGTGCCCGGCATCGACCGGACGGTGCTGGTGTGGGCCGTATCCATCGGGGTGGGCCTGTTCTTAATGGTGTGCATGGTGCGCATCCTGCTGGGCGTCGCGCTGCGGTGGCTGCTGCTGGCCTTCTACGCCGTGGTGTTCATCCTGGCGTTTTTGTCCGACCCGTCTTTCTTGTCGGTGTCCTTTGACGCGGGCGGCGTCACCACCGGGCCCATGACCGTGCCCTTCATCATGGCGCTGGGCGTGGGCGTCGCCTCCATCCGCAGCGACGAAAAGGCCAAGGACGACAGCTTCGGCCTGGTGGCGCTGTGTTCGGTGGGGCCCATCCTGGCCGTGCTGCTGCTGGGCCTTATCTACCCGGACAGCACCGGCTCCACCACCATCGCGGTGGAGGAGTTCGCGCAGTCCACCCACATCGGCTGGAGCTACATCGAGGCCATCCCCGAATATATGCTGGAGGTGCTGACGGCGCTGGCCCCCATCTTCGTGTTCTTTTTGCTGTTCCAGCTGGCCACCCTGCGGCTGCCCGCGCCCCAGCTGGCCCGCATCGCGGTGGGCATCCTGTACACCTATGTGGGCCTGGTGCTGTTTTTGACCGGCGTGAACGTGGGCTTTGCCTCGCTGGGCTATGTGCTGAGCGGCGAGATGGTCCGCCAGGGCATGGGCCTTCTGCTGATCCCCCTGGCGGTGCTGATGGGCTGGTACATCATCAACGCCGAGCCCGCCGTCCATGTGCTGAACAAGCAGGTGGAGGACCTGACCAGCGGCGCCATCTCGGCCAAGGCCATGGGCCTGAGCCTGTGCATCGCGGTGGCCACCGCCAACGGCCTGGCCATGATCCGCGTGCTGACCGGCCTGCCCATCCTCTACTTTGTGGTGCCGGGCTACCTGATCGCCCTGGCCCTCACCTTCGTGGTGCCCCCCATCTTCACCGCCATCGCGTTCGACTCGGGCGGCGTGGCTTCGGGCCCCATGACCGCCACCTTTATGCTGCCCTTTGCCATGGGCGCGTGCGACGCGCTGGGCGGCAGCATCACGACCGACGCCTTCGGCCTGGTGGCCCTGGTGGCCATGATGCCCCTGATCACCGTCCAGATCATGGGCGCCATCTACGTCATCAAGCTGCGCCGCTCGGTGGCGCCTGCCGCGGCCGCGCCGCTGCCGGCCTACGCCGACGACGAGATCATCGAGCTGTGGGAGGAGGTGGCCTGAATGGAACTGAATTACGTCATCAGCATCACCGACCGCGACCAGATCCAGGAGCTGGCCGGGCTGTTCCAGAGCCTTGAGCTGAACATGGGCCTGATCATGCTGGGCAAGGGCACCGCCACCAGCGAGCAGCTTTCCATCTACGGGCTGTCCAACACCGAGAAGGCCATCGTCTCGACGGTGGCTACCGCTGAGAGCACCCGCCAGCTGATCCGCGCGGCCAAGCGCAAACTTTACATGGACATACCGGGCAACGGCATCATGCTGACCGTGCCCATCAAGAGCGTAGCAGGAGGTAGGACCTTGGCATATCTGACCGGAAACAAGACCCCCACAGGCGGCGCGCCCGACCTGCAGTTCGAGCACGAGCTCATCATCGCGGTGCTGAACGCGGGCTATTCCGACGCCGTCATGGACGCGGCCCGCACCGCCGGCGCGGGGGGCGGCACGGTGCTGCACGCCCGCGGCACCGGCACCAAACAGGCGGAAAAGTTCTTCGGCGTGTCACTGGCCGAGGAAAAGGACATCCTTTACATCGTGGCCCCCGCCCGCCAGAAGGCGGCCATCATGTCCGCCATCAACAAGACCACCGGCGCGGGCACCAAAGCCGGCGCGATCTGCTTTTCGCTGCCGGTGTCGGACGTCATCGGCCTGCGCAAGGTGGACGACTGAGCGCAGCTTGCAAACCTTACGATCCTTACAGTTTTGATACCCCCTTCGGATGCTGGAGAGCACGGGAGGGGGTGTTCATTTTGTAGAAATCGTGAGGTTTGGAATGTTGGTCCTTGCAGGCTCGCCTGCTTGCTCCCCTCTCAGGCGCTTCGCGCCAGCTCCCCCGCGGGGGGAGCCAAGTGTACCGCCGTCAAACCCGGCAAACGGAGTGGTAAGGCGAAGGCGCGAACAAGTTTGCCTTACCACCGCCTGACCGACACCCACGGGCGTGCTCTTGCCTCCCCCGGTGGGGGAGGTGGCACAGGACGCGCAAGCGGACTGTGACGGAGAGGGCAACCGCCAGGCGCGCCTAAAAGGAGCGCTCCACAAACCTTACGATCCTTACAATTCTGCTCCCCCCTTCCGGCCGCTGGAGAGCACGGGAGGGGGTGTTCATTTTGTAGAAATCGTGCGGTTTGAAACCGGCGCGGCCTTCATCCGGGCAAACAGGTGCAGGCGGCGGCCCGACGTGCCGGTGGTGCGGCAGTGCCAGGCGATGCCGTCACGCTCTTTCAGGCGGGGGGCCAGCTGCTTCAGGAGCGCCGCGGCCTCCTGGCCGGTGGCCGGGCCTTCGCCGCACAGCTGGCGGCAGGCTTCCACGATGCCCATGCCGCCGGTCTGCCAGCGGCCGCCGCCCTCGTCCAGCTTATGGCGGATGGTCACGACCAGGGGGTCGGCGTCGTAGGCGGCCTGCTCGTCCAGGGCTTCCACCTCGCAGGCGTCCCCCAGCACCTGCCAGCGGCAGCGGGCCTTGTCAAAGGTCAGAATCAGTTCCTGTTCTTCCACGTCCCGGCCGGTGAGGCTGAGGGTGGTGCGCGGGTCGGAGCGCTTGCTCCGCGCCAGCACCATAGCCGCGTCCGCCGCGCCGAAGATGCCGTTCGACCCCGCGATGCGGTTGAAGGGGTCGGCATCGTCGCTCATCTTGCGCAGGTGATGCACCAGCAAAAGGCAGATGCCGTGCCGGTCGGCGAACTCCTTGAGCTGGCCCATCACTGCGTAATCGGCCGCGTAAACGCTGCTGGAAGTCCGTTCCTCGCCCCGGATCTTCTGCAAAGTGTCGATGACGATCAGCCGGGCGCGGGGATACTTGACGGCGAAGAAGTCAAGGTTGGTCAGCAGGCCGTTGTCCAGGCTGACGGCCTTGGTCTGGTAGAACAGGCCGGCGGGGGCAGGCTGGTCGCCCAGCAGCCGGGACATCCGGCTTTGCAGCCGCTGTTCGCCGTCCTCCAGTGCCAGGTACAGGCATTCGCCGCGCTGGCAGGGCCGGCCCAGAAAGGGCTTGCCGCTTGCTACCGACAGGCACAGGTCGAGCGCCAGCCAGCTCTTGCCGTATTTGGGCGGCGAGGCCAGCAGCACCAGGCCCTGGGGCAGCAGCCCTTCTGCTACATAGCGCAGCCGGGGCAGCTGCCGCACCCGCAGCACCGCTGCCGACTGCCACAGGCTGCCCGACAGCGCGCAGTCGGTAAAGCCTTTGGGGTCGGCCTTCCATTCGCTTTCCCAGCGGGCGCGGGCCTGCTCGAACAGGGCCGGGTCCAGCCCCTTTCCCGGCATGGAGCTGTCCGCCGGATGGGGGTCGCCGCAGGCGGCAGCCTGCAGAAAGCCCAGCCGCTTTTGCCGCTCCTCCTCATCCGCCGCGATAAAGCAGTAGGCGAACGCCTTGGCCGACAGCAGCTGTTCTCCGGCGGCCTGCTGGATGTAATTGCAAAAGTCTGCATCTGAGTACATAAGGTTTACCTCCTGTGTGTTTGTTTGATACACACAGGATACCACCGCCCCGCCGGGCGGGACAGCGCGTCCTTTTGCGCGCACTTTTCTTGCGGAAAAGAGAAGGTTCTTTAGCCCTCTCAGTCTCGCTTCGCTCGCCAGCTCCCCCGCGGGGGGAGCCAAGTGTACCACCGTCAATCCCGGCAAACAGAGTGGTAAGGCGAAGGCGGGAGCAAGTTTGTCTTACCACCGCCTGACCGCCACCCACGGGCGTGCACTTGCCTCGCCCCGTGGGAGAGGTGGCACAGGACGCGTAAGCGGACTGTGACGGAGAGGGCAACCGGCTGGCGAGCCTAACAGCAAACGCTACAATCCCTACAATTCCTACAAAATGAACACCCCCTCCAGAGCTATTCCAGCGTCCAGAGGGGGTATCAAAACTGTAGAAATTGTAGCTTTTGTAGGGATTTCAGGGGGCGGCCGCCTCAGCACTCCGCTTTAGCGAAGACGCCGCAGGCGACGCGGTACATGAGCGCGCCCCAGGCCAGGGCCGCCAGAGGCGAGGCACAGAACAGTGCGATGGCCTGCCCATTGCTCAGGGTGACGCCCGCCATGCTCAGCGCGCCGGCCAGGCCGACGAAGATCACCATCGGGACGACGAAGGCCACTACGATCAGGATGCGGGCGTTTTCAGCCCCGAAGCGGAAGGCCAGCGGAATGGACGTGCTGCCCATGGCAAAAGCAATGGCCCAAATGACCGGCACCGATGCCAGCAGGACCAGCGGGCCGTTTTCCTCCGGCAGGCGGCCGCCCATCAGGAAAGAGGCCGCGCCGCTCACTGCCAGGCCAAGCAGAACGCCCACTGTGCAGAAAATGGCCAGCACCACGAATTTGGCCCGGACGATGTCGCTGCGCCGCAGCGGCAGGACAAGGGCATAGGCCGTCCAGCCTGACGTCTCGTCAAAGGTAAAGGTGGTCACTTCCATCATGGCCCACAGGATCGTAAATCCCGCCATCTGCGGGATCGCGCCCGCCGTAGGCACAACAGCCGCCGTCATGATCACCATGATGAGCAGCATCGCCTTGGCGTTATAGCTGATATTATAAAGGTCTTTCAGCAGCAGGCTTTTCATTTGGAGCGCTCCCCTTTCACATATAAAAGCAGGATGTCGTCGATGGTGGCGTCGTCCACCACCGCGTCCTTGTACCGGCGGCGGGCCGCCTCCTTGTCGGGCACCAGGACGTCGTACTGGTAGGCCTCTTTCCGCCAGGCCAGCATCCCGGCGGGGTCCATCCGGCCAAAGACCGCCGCCCCGCACCGGACGATGCCCCACTGATAGCGCAGCTCGTCCTTCGGGCGGGTGAACAGCACCTTTCCTTCATGAATGAAGGTGATGTAGTCGGCCACCTTTTCCAGGTCGGTGGTGATGTGGGAGGACATGAGGATGCCGTGCTCCTCGTCCTGCACGAACTCGAGAAAGACGTCCAGCATATCGTCCCGCATCACCGGGTCCAGGCCGCTGGTGGCCTCGTCCAGGATGAGGAAGCGGGGCCGGTGGGCCAGCGCCGCCGTGATGCCCAGCTTGGCCTTCATCCCCTTGGACAGGCCCTTGATCTCCTTGTCCAGGGGGAGATCAAAGCGCTGGATATACTGTTTGTAGAGCCCGTCGTCCCACTGGCGGTAGGCCGCCCGCAGGATGTTGCCCACTTTGGCGGGGGTCAGCGTCTCGTAGAAGTTCAGCCCGTCAAAGACGACGCCGATGTCCTCCTTGAGGGCGGGGGCCTCCGTCAGGGTCTGCCCCCAGAAGGCCGCGCGCCCTTCCTCGGGGCGGAGCAGCCCCAGAATGCCCTTGATGGTGGTGCTCTTGCCCGCGCCGTTGGCGCCGATCAGGCCCATGATGCAGCCTTTGGGCACCGTGAACGACACGTGATCCAGCTTAAAGCCGGGATAAGTCTTGGTCAGGTCCTTTACTTCCAGTAGGGTGTCCACAGCTCATTCCTCCTTGTAAAACATGGTCAGGACGTCAATCAGCGCGGCCAGCGGTATCCCGCTGGTGCGGGCGATCTCGGCGGCGGCCTGCAGGTGTTCTTCGGCCTGCCGCTGCTGCTCCTCCTGATAGAAGTCCTTGTTTTGTGCCGATACGAAACTCCCCCGGCCCACCGTCGTCTCGATGAAGCCGTCCCGCTGCAGGTCCTCGTAGGCCTTCTGCACCGTGATGACACTGACGTGGATGGACTTTGCCAGCGCCCGCATGGACGGGATGGGGTCGCCGGTCTTGAGCTCGCCGCTCATGATCTTGGCCTTGATCTGGGAGGTGATCTGCTCATAGATCGGCTTGCCGGTGTTGGAACTGATGATGATCTCCACCGCGGCCCTCCTTTGTGCTGTATTGTACTGATTGACTAAGTACATTATAACCAACAAGTTCACCCTTGTCAAGCCCCGCGCCGCGATTTCTGCATTTTCCCTCTCCGGGCTCATACCCTCCGCCCGTCCCGCATACCTTTTAGAAAGACCAGGGCGTATCCGCACCACCTGTTTCGCTGCGCCCTGCGGGGAGGGATGGGTATGATGAAAGGCGACCCCGTCCAGCGGGCCGTCCTGCTGGGGGAGTACATCGTGCAGCACAGCGCCACCGTCCGCGCCGCGGCCGCCGCCTTCGGCTATAGCAAATCGACGGTGCACAAGGACGTCATAAATACAGACGGTTTACATGGTGTATAAAGTGACGTATCAGAATTGATTTGTAAGAAAAGATGAAACTCCCCTGCGGCGGGCTGGGAGTATCCCACTGCGGGGGAACTTTTTGCGCAAAGCCGCTTGTAAAGCTTTCTGTTCCATGATATGATATTTGTATCAGTTGGTGATGCATCATCACATCAGAAAGGGGTGCAGCCGATGCGACTCACCGATCTTTACGTGCAGCATTTCAAAGGTTTCGAATCTCTTGAATTGCATTTGAATGGAAAAAGCACGGTTCTGTTTGGCGTCAATGGCGCAGGCAAGTCTACCGTGCTCTCTGCCATCAATTACCTGCTCTGGCCGGTTATCAACCGGCTTAACAACGCACAAAGCACTTCCTTTCGCTCTTTGAATGCAGATGTTGTTCATGCCGGCTATAAAGATATGAATCTGGCAGCAGAACTTAACATGAACGGGAAACACTTTGCGCTGCAGAAAAACTATATCAAAGCACAGCCGGGCAAACGTCCGGTATCTGTCACCCAGAAAGATTATGATTCCATCGTGAAGGAATTTGTGGCCGCCTATCTTCCCGAGGATGAACCGCACAATATGCCAGTCTTTGTAAATTACGGTACCAACCGGTCGGTGCTGGATATCCCTCTGCGCATCCGTAGCCGGCATGAATTTTCGCAGTTGGGCGCTTTGGAGCGCGCCAGCGAAAGCAACCTTGATTTTCGCACCTTCTTCGAGTGGTTCCGAAATCAGGAGGATCTGGAAAATGAGATGAAAGCTGAAAGCCGCAATCTGGATTATAAAGACGCCTCGCTGACATGCGTCCGCACTGCGGTCTGTGCCATGTTGGACGGCGTATCCGACCTGCGGGTCCGGCGCAATCCCCTGCGGATGACCGTCCAAAAGAATGGCCTGGAAATCCGGGTTGACAATCTCTCAGACGGTGAAAAATGTACGCTGGCTCTTTTTGGAGACCTGGCCCGCAGAATCGCTATGGCCAATCCCAAACGGGAAAACCCATTGGAGGGAGAAGGTCTTGTGCTGATCGATGAGATCGAGCTGCATATGCATCCATCCTGGCAGCGCAAAATTCTAGGAACGTTAAGATCAACTTTTCCTAACATTCAATTCATCATCACGACGCATTCGCCCCAGGTCCTAAGCGAAGCAGATAACAGCTATAACCTGTTCGGCCTCCAACAGACTGCCGACAATGTCATCGTAGAACCTTACAAAGTCTACGGCTGGGATTCCAACGGGATTCTGCATGCTGTTATGGATACACCCTCCCGGCCTACATCGGTAGAACAGACTTTCCAAGCCTTCAACGATGCTCTTGATAACGGGCGTCTCCATGAAGCAAGACGTATTTTAGAGGCGCTCAGGCAAATCGTCGCCCCCGATGACCCGGAGTTGACCGCCTGTACAATTGCCCTGGATTTGGAACAGCGGTGAGGGCTAACTATGATATGGATTCAAAAGAAGCGGGAGCCTCGCGAACTGACCGAATACCGTCAGCTTCCCCATGCGAGCTATCAGGATATGCACGGTGCCCCAACCGAAAAAACTGCTCCAGATGGTTCCCCAGAGGATGTTTATTCGGTCGTCCTGGACAGCTTGATGCAGGAGCAAGGCTATATCTGTGCTTACTGTATGCGACGCATTCCGGAAAGCGATGCCAAACGAGCAGTCAAGGCAACCATTGAACATATTTCTCCTCAAAGTGTCGAACCCGGCCAAGCGCTTGATTACCGCAATATGCTTGCCGTGTGCAGCGGGAACCGAGATGCCCAATCAAATCGCAATAAAACCTGTGACGCACACCGAGGGAATACCCCGCTCTACGTCAATCCGCTGAAGCCCGACACGCTTGCAACGATTCAATATAAACGTGACGGTACCATCTATTCCAACGATGCCAGAGTTCAGCACGATTTGAACGATACTCTCAATCTCAACTCGGATTGTGATAAACGCCGCCTTAAAGAAAACCGCAAAAAGGCACTGCAGGCTTTATTGGATCACATTAAAAGGAAGTACCCCACAGGCAACATTCAGGCATATTGCAAACGTGAGTTGGAATGTTTGCAGAATGAAGCAGTAAAGATGGAATATGTAGGTATCTTGCTTTACTGGCTGAAAAAACACGCACAGTAAAACGCAATTCCAAACACGTCTCTATAAAACCTCCCACAACTGTAATCTTTCGCAAAACCGCCTTGTGCGGCATGATAACAGACTCCTACAAGATACACATTTCGCCGCATCGCCTCACAACGGGCCCTGAACAAAATCATAAAATCATTGTGAAGGAAGTGCCTTTAAGTGAATCCACACGCAGCTTTACACCACGCGACTTCCCTCACAGAAAAGAGGCGATCTTCATGTACTATTCTGATATTGACGAAGATGATCTGGATGGCCTGCCCAGCATCCTGACGCCCGCTATGGCCGCAGATACTCTTTGCGTTCACGTCAACACGATCTACAACCTGCTCCGATCAGGGAAAATGGCCGGCTTTCGGATGGGAGCTGCCTGGCGCATCCGTAAAAAAGACCTGCTGGAATTTTTGCGGCAAGGCGGGAGTTTGATTTCTTAAGCAAAAAGCTGTATGCAGTTTTGGTATCTGCATACAGCCTTTTACTTTTGTCTGGTTTTACGCAAGCACTTTGCCTTCTTTGTAGCACTCGTAGATATACTCCCGGGACTGATAATAAAAATCGGTGTTGTAATCTGAAATAACAGCATCCATCCAGGAGGTATAGACTTCCATCAGGCATTCTATGATGCGTCCTTCGTCATCGCCGCAAACGTCCTCAATCAAGCGTTCGTATACTTCACCAATATCCCAATAGTCGGGCACGGTGTAGCGGCAAGCGGTTACGTTGTCAAAGTCACCGCTGGGAATATTATAATTTGCAACAAAATCATCGGCGGTTTTCTCGATCGGCTCGCAGTGGAAAATGTCTGCGTAACGATAAATGTGGTCGATCGTTGCGCTCCCCAGAAAACGCACCAGTTCAGACCGTTTTAACTCCTGCCTGCGGCCTATAAACTCAAGCAGGCTGCAAGTGTAAAAGAGGGCGCTGTTATTTTTCATTTCGTACCACACTTCCTTTCACAAAGGACAACGTTGTCAAGGCACGAGCTGTATGGAAGCTGATCTGATGGGTAGGATGTTTGAATTTTGCCAGAGCCCAAAATGCCTCCCGGCTGATCTTCCCATCCACAAAGTTCTGCATATAGTTGAAAATGGTGTCATTTGCCATCGGGCCTTCCACAATATCGTAGTCGTGAGACTTGCCCAAGCGGCATTGTACAATAAAATCCAGCCATTCCTCTGTCATTTCAGGGAAACGTTTGACCTTCAGGCTTTCATCCGGCGTATAAAGATACTCATTCAGATAGCCCACACCATCAAATCGAGTAGCCCAGCGGATAGTCCGTTCCGGGAGCAACGTACAATAGAAACCAAAATAAAAATCCTTATTGTATTTCTGAACCCGAATTTCAGGTGATTCTACGATCACTTTACTGCCATGGTATAAAAGCATTGCAATGTGCCCTTACAACTGATTTTATCAGCGTTTTCATCACAAAATAAGCTTGCCAACATTACGATTTCAGCACCACCTGGCACTCCTTTTCCCAGAAGGCAATGCCGTATTTCAGGATGGTTTTCATCCCGCGGCGGCGCAGGGCCTCGGCGTACTTTTTCTCCTCGATCTGAGCCAGAGCTTTGGCGCAGGCGGCTTCCAGATTGCCGTCCTCGGCGTATTTCAGCTCGATGACCATCCCCAGCCGCTCCGGCGTGGCTACCGAAATATCGCTGTACCCAATGCCCGTCTCCGCATTGGAGCGGACAATCCAGCTTCCCTGACTTTGCAACAAACCCAGTAGCATTCCGTGGTAGAAGTTTTCCTTCATATTGCTTCGCACCGCCGTGTCCCTCACGCTGATGGAATCCCACAGGTAATCGTGGAGCATATCCTGAATGGTAGCCACGTCCCCTTTCGGAAACGCCGCGCAGAAGCGGTTGATGCGGGATGTATCGGCCCGCGTTTCCTCTCTAAACCAATCCTTCACCAGGTCAATGAATAGCTCCCGCACCTCCCGGTTGGGAAGGGCCAGCTTCATCTGTTTGCCGGGCAGCCGGCCTCTGGATGTCAGGTAGCCGGTGGAATACAGCACGCTCCATATGTTGTCGATGGAGTCCTCAATGTCCCGGTAGGTCAGCTCCTGCCGGACGGTTTTGACGATGGTCTCGCCGTTGATGAGCTGCTCCACCTCGTCCCGGGTGGTCTGATCCGCCTTTTTGAGCAGCCGCCGGATGATGCCGTTGCCGCTGGTGTTGGCCCAGTAGTTTTCCGGCTCGGCCTCCGGGTCGGCCCGCAGCAGGTCGCAGTAGTTGATCACATCCCAAGGGCAGTAGACGCTTACCTTGCCAAAGGTGTAGCCGTCGTACCAATCCTGCATTACCTGCTTGTGGGAGGTCAGGCCATAAAAGGCCAGCATTTCGTCCACGTCCTCGTCAGTAAAACCAAAATATTCTTCATAGCGGGGATCTGCAATCGTATGCACCTTGAGGTTGTTCAGCCCGGTAAAGATGCTCTCTTTCGAGATGCGCAGACAGCCCGTAAGGACCGCAAACTGGAGATTATCATTTGTCTTGAGGGCGTTGCCAAACAAATTGCGGATGAGGGACACCATCTCATCGTAGTACCCGGCCTGGAAGGCTTTGTCCAAGGGCACATCATACTCGTCAATCAGCAAAACCACCTGACGGCCATAATGCTTGGCCAGCAGTTGGGAAAGATTTTTGAGACTTCCTGCCAATAGCTCATCTTTCATGTCGTACAATCCCTTGTCAACATGGATCAGCGCTTCATAGCTTTCCCGGTCTTCTTTGGACAGCTTATCGCTATCCCGCAGGAACTGAAAGCGCGAGGCTTCTCTGCCGATCACCGTGCGCAGTGCCGCCGCTGCGGATGCAAAGGTCAGGCCGTCCACGCTCTTCAGGCTGATGAAGATCACTGGAAATTGCCCCTGGTATTCCGCACACAGCTCTCTGTTTTCTGCGATTTTCAGACCGTCAAACAAGCTCTTGTCTGTGCCGATCTCAAAAAAACACTTCAGCATGCTCATGTTCAAAGTCTTGCCAAAGCGACGGGGGCGGGTAAAAAGGTTTACCTTCCCCCAGTTTTGCAGAAGCTCTGTGATGAACATGGTCTTGTCGACATAGTAGAAATTTTCTTTTGAAAATTCCTCGAAATTCTCAATCCCGACCGGCAGTTTCTTGCGCATCTTCGCTGCCTCCTCTCCGGTGTTGTTCGTTTCTTTCACTTTACCATGAAGCCGCCAGACCGTCAAGTATACACAATCAAAAAGCGCCTGCCGCAAAGGCAAGCGCCAATGTTTTCTTCATCTTTTGGCCAGCGGCGTCATATTCCACCCAGCCAGCACAAATTGTTGCATATACTCCACATCCACCGGAATATCTGTTTTCTCACAGCACTGTGCAATCAGCTCCGGCGTCAAAAACGGGACCGCGTGCCGGGCCGCATAGCTTGCAACGGCCCCGGTGGCCGCCTCAAATTCTTCCAGCAGCTCGGTCAGCAGGTCGGGGCGGCGTGGGCCATCGTCCATCCCGCCGCTGATAAGGGCAATATTATTGTCAAAGTTGGGGGCAAGCGATACCACCTTGCCGGTCTTTTGGTCCCGGAGCAGGCCATAGTTATAGGTATGCCGGTCGGCATTGCGGCAGATGGTGTCCATCAACAGCAGTTCCACATATCGGTCCGCTACCTCTTGCCCAAACCGCAGAAAAGTCTGGTAGTTGATTTCATAGTCCTCATCATCCCCCACCAGATAGGCCGCAGGTTCAAAGTTCAGCTTTCCGCCGGTGAAATCTTTGGTGCGGATATAAGGGGTACAATTTTGGTATTCTGCTACCGGGAAGCCCAACGCCTTGCACAGCTCATAGACAAACAGTTCCGAAAACCGCTCCGCATCGGTGCCGGCCTTGTACATCCACCAGGCGCCGTCCTCATAACGCCAGCATTTTTCAAAGCTGCCGGTGTTGGTCAGCTCGGGGGTACGGCTGGGCTTTTGGAGAAATCGGACAGCTTGCCAGACAAAGCAAGGTCCGCAAAATCATTTTCATGGAAGCGCACTTGTTCCCAGGTCAGCCCGCTGCCTTCCGGCCGAATCCAATAGTTGTCGGTGATGGTCGCAGCATTGAAGTGCAGCGCTGTGCTGATGTCATCCCGCTCTTTCAGCCGCAGAACCTTCTTCAGCAGCCGGGAATGGGTACGGTGCGCGTCAATGGCACGGTGCGCCAGCCAGTCGGCCACATCCCCACCCCGCTGGAAGCAAAGGGGCAGCAACTCCGGGCAGACAGGCTCCACATGACGGGCTCGAATATACCCTGCCACAACAATATCACCGCTCATCAGGTCCGCGCGAAAATCAAGGCTATCCCGTTTTGCCATTGCACTACCTTCTCTCCTTGCTGGTTTTATTGTATCGGAGAATCTTCCACATGTCAACGACAGAAAGAAAGCAGCCTGCCGGCCCTCTTGCAAAGGCAAATACGGCTATTCCATCTGTGGGTTGATCTCTCGTTTGTGTCCCCAGTATAAAGAGCAGGATGGACAGCTATATGTCCACCCTGTAATAGTCCAGTTCTTTTTACAACATGATTTTCTGAAAAAGCGCCTGCCGCAAAGGCAAGCACCAGAATTTTACCGGATCTGCACGGCCCGCAGGTGCTCCGGCATCGAGCCGATCACCAGCTTCTGGGCCTTGTCATCCGGGAAAAAGTAGATACGCAGCAGGTTTTCCGGGTCGTTGCCCACCTTGAGATGCCAGTTGAGGGCATATTCGCGGGCTTTTTCGGTGTCGGTCATCTTGTACTTGACCTTGTACTCGCCCGGGGTGAACTCAATGGTCAGATCCCCGAGCTTCGTCACATCGAAAGGCCGGCCATACTTGGCCGAACACCGGCGGTTCATTTCCTCCACCGGCAGCCGGTCAAATCGGTAATCCCAGTAATCGGTGGCCAGAAAGTCCAGCGCATCGCAGAGCAGACCCAAATCGACGCCCCAGGCGGTCTTTTTGTCCATCAGCGTCTCGGTGCGCTTGTGCATGACGAGCCGGTCCGCAAACGTCTGCCGTGCCCATTCCACCACGTCGGTGTGCTTCTGGGGGCGGGTCAGCTTGCGTTCCAGATAGGCGACCTCGCCGTCCCGCGCCTGGATTTGCAGTTTGCAGTTGCGGCGCTCCTGTTCGAGCTCCCGGACAAGCTGATTCTTTTCTTTTTCGAGCTGGACTTCATAGGCGCGCAGCCGCTCGATCTGTTTGCGCAGATTCGCGGTTTCCGTATCCTTTTTCACAAGCTCCGCTTTATAAGAGAGCTCCAGTTGGGTGAACTTCTGGGACCATTCGTCGGACACCGCCCGGGATTCCTCCATCATCCTGGCGGTTTCATGCAGCAAATTCTCCCGCGCAGCGGACAGAAACTCAATGTGCCCAAAATCCCAATCCCTATCACGGGGAAACGTATATCCAGCCTGAAACAGCGCTTCCAGATTCTTTTCCCTCTCTTTGGCCGAGGGTTTATAGGGGAAAATCTGCGCCTTGTCCCCAAACCGGGCAGGCTGCCAAAACACCACGTCTCCTGGCTGTGGCTTACAGCCAGATGCCTCCCCCAAGACGGACAAAAGGCCGGCATCCAGCGTATAGGTGCGGCAGAAGCCCTTCATCTTTTCGGCAAAAGCAGCGGCATCGTAAGGGAGCGTAGCTTTGGGCGCAGGCTTGTCCCCGACGGCCAGCTCGCGGAAAAGCGCCTCATGGCTCATACCAGGCCGGGACCACGAAGAAACGGCCGGGCTTGGCGTTACATCCAGAACGGTACGGGGCTGCGGGAGGGGCTCGGTCTTCTCCGTCCGATATGTAAAAACAACGGCTGGAAGTTGGTTCTCACGGGTATCCATCAGAGCGGCCAGCTTTTTCACCTGTGCGGCAGAGTCAAGTTTGGACACGCTGCCGTTCAGGGGCAGAATGTGGCTGAGTCCAAAGGCCGGGTTCTCCATCAGCCGCCGCACCACCGCCAGCCGGTAGACTTCCGCCGGCGGGCCGCTTCCCTCCGGATCTGAGATCACGGTCTGAAAGCCGCATTCCAGCGTTTTGCCCTGGATGCAGAAGCCAATGTTGGTTTCAATGATCCGACCCGGCACGGCCTGCCGCCGCTGGCTTGGGTTTCCTGGCTCCGACCCCAGGTCCGGTTCTGTGATTTGCAGGCTCCACACCCCCTCCTGTGGTCGGGATACAATGTCGATCGCATATCCCCGGTTGGTGTGCAGCGATGGCAGACAGTCATCGCCCGCCTCCCTGTATTGGCTGGGCGCTGGCTGGATCAGCTCGGATGGAGCGTTCTCCCCCATCCGCTGCCGCAGCCACTCCATGGTGGTGAGAGCGGCTAAACGCAGACCATCCACTGGGATGGTCTGCTTGTTGGCCATGGTGGCATAGAGCTGGTAGGTGGGGTAGATGTGATTTTGTAAGAGACGGACAACACGGGTTTGGGAGGGCATGGTGAAACCTCCTGAATGATATTGCTTTTATTATACCGCTTTTTATGCGGTCTGTCATTAAAAAGAGAGCGGCACTCTTTCAGGGAGCGCCGCCCTCTTTTTGCTTTTTGTGTATTTAAACTTTATCAGGACTCCAGATATTTTTAAGATATGCTGGCTTCTCTTTCGAGGATTTCACCTGTGAGCTGCTTTGCGTTGGTTACGCTCTTATCAATCTCAGCGCGGTTGACACGGTTGACACCGTTCTCGCTGTCGCTCTTCAGTACGAGCTGAACTTTACACATGTTGTAAAGCAGGCCTACCAGCAGTACCGTGTTTTCAATCATTACCTGTTCGCCAACGGTGTAAGTATTCCAGTCTGTACGGCCCTCCCAAATAACGATATGCTGCAATTTACGCAGGTACAAATCATACAGTGCCTGAACTTTCAAGAGTGTACCCTTGTATTGATCCGCAGCGCCAGCCAGATCTTTCAAGTAACTGCAAATGCGGTCGATTTCCTTTTCCGCTTTCAACATCTGTGCCCACGCCTCATCTGCCTTGTCAGAGATAGAGCCTCCTACAATATTGAAAATCACGCCGCCAACCAATAGCCCAACACCCAAAGTAGCCGCGCCCAGGACAGCAGATCCCAGAGCCATACCACCGCCGCCAGCCGCAAGAGCGCCGCCGCCCAGCGCGGCCAATGTTGCATTTACAGCAGCGGCACCACTCAAAGAAGCAATAGCCGTGCCGGTAGAAGCTGTCCCAAGTGCCATCACGGCAGCTGTGGTAGCGCCTGCAGCTGCAAAGCCGCCCGCTGTGCCTGCCGCCGCACCGCCAAGACCGCCCAACAATACGCCTGCGCCAATGGATACCTCTTTCAATTTTTCTTTGTCATACTGTGGAATCTGAAATTTCTCATGTGCCAAGTCCTTAAATTCAGGTTTGTTCTGAATCTTCTCAAACGCTTCCGAAAATTGATCGAAGTCTTTCAAAATAGACAGCTCCAATGTACCGAGGCTGTCCATTTCACGGTTGGTTTTGTCGCTTTCCTGTTCAAACCGCTTCAGATTCCGATTGTGTCTTTCCTGCGCGGCTTTCTGAGTGTCATTTGCCTCTTTCATTTTGACCGCCCCATGCACGCCGGCGCCTACGCCGGCTGCGCCTGCAACAGCGGCCAGTCCTCCCAAAATCAACGGTAATGGCATAAAATTTCCTCCTTATAGTTTTTTCAATTTATTACAAGACTCGTAGTTGAGCTTATAATACATTTCCAGGCTCATAACGTCCTTAAAAAAGGCGTCATAGCTTGCATCCACCCGGCATATAAGAGGCCTGTTTTCATAAATGCTGCACAGGTTGCCGGATAAATATTTGCAGATACCATCCCCGCGGTCTAATTCTCTGTAAAGCGGAGACAACTCCAAATGGCGGCAGCACGCGCCGCAACGGTCACAGACAAACATTACCCAAACACCAGCCTCATATGAGGGTCCCGCATAGCTGCATCAAAAGATGAATACCCTGCCCAGGGCAAGGGCAGACCACACATTTCATAGGCTTTCTTGAGGGCCTGGTTCAAATCTTCCTCACTCTGAATGGATGTAATTTGACCTGCAATACGATTATAGATAGCCGTCTCCTTGCGGAAAGCATCCAAGTCGATCTTTTCCAGCTCAGCGGCATAATGTTCAAAATACGCGGCTTGTTCTTTATAATAGTTGATGTCATCTTCAACGGTGCGGAGATTATTCAGAGAGGCCACCAGTTTGTTGACCAGCTCGCTCCTGTCCAAAAAAAGTGAGCATCGTACAGCTCATAATCCCGGATACAAACGCACCGCAGAAAGCCGGTACAACTTCCCCCACGACCGGCAGCGTTACGATTTTTGAAACCGCTTCATTGACCAAAACACCCACCACAACGCTGGCACCGGTCGCAAGAATTTTAGCCGCAGCCCGCATCCGTTCTCCAAAAGGATAGCTCTGTGGATTGATAAACAGCACCTTGCAGGCCTCTACAATGGACGCCCAGGCCTGGCGTATCAAGCGGACGGCATTCTTGGCGGTAGTAAAAAAGATATTGCAGAGCGTCGTCGTTAGACTGGCCAGCGCACCCCCAACCGTTCCACTGAGAAACTTTTCGAACAGCGCAGGGAATTTGCGCTTTGCGTTCTCGAACCCTCGCTGAATACCACGGCCAAGTTTCCCCAGAAATTCACCAAGGTCAAAGGAACCGCCATCGTCAAACTGGAACTCATCCTTGACGGCGAACCACATCTCAGCAAAAACAAATCCCAACGCCTGCCGGACGCCCATTTGAAGCCCTACTGTACCAGCCGCCAGCGACAGGTCTTTCGCAAAGCGGGGACTGGTATAATAGGCTATATTGATTTTAGCATCTATGCTGCGACGGGCATTTGCATCCATCTCAAGCATTCGTTTTTTCTGCTCATCAGTGTATTCATCCCCACGTTGATCCAAAAATTCCGACATGGATTTTGCCTTTTTGGTGCGATTGGTGTGAGGGTTTGTTGGTTTCAAGTTTTCCTCGCTATTTGCAAGGTCGGTTCCCTTCAATCCTGCTAAAACTCTGCCTGGATCATCGTGAATTTCCTTTGCGGACTTAACATGATCCAGATCGGTTTTCCCATTGCGTGCAATTTTTTCTCCTGTATACGCATCCCTCAAAGTGCCAGCCTTTTTCTGTTCGCTTACCTTACGATTGATTTCTTTGTAGCGCGGATCGCTGTGATACTCAGTGGATGAATATTCCCCACGGTTTTCGTATGCCCTTTCATTTGCCTTATTTTTATAGACCATGTCCGGGTTTTTTCCAATCTGACGCACATTGTGAATGGTGTCCACATCGCCGCCAACACGATCTCGGACAAGAAAATCCAGTCCAAAAGACGTAATCAGACTTTCTACAAGAACCCTTTCATACTGTTTGAAAATCGAGTCCCGAACGGGTTCTTTCGGGTCGGCTACAAAACTCTTTTCGACAGCATATACATAGTTACAAGTCGACACTTTCTTCATTCTCCTTTGCGTTTTAGAAATTCCTTATGCTTTCTTTTCTTCTACCTCAGAAATATACTCTCCCTGGCTCCTCACCCACATATCAATCCCCTTCCCGAACACCTCGGCCTCCACAGTCCAGCCGTCCTCAGCCTCCTCCACGATTTTCGCCGTCGGCAAACGGTCCAGCACGGCCTCGATGGAGGGGCCGGTATAGCGGAACTTGATGTGCTGCAGTTTGCCGCCGTACATGAACTGTACCCGCTTGCGGAACTCGCCTTCCTCGAAACGGTCGCGGTAGGGCACGCGGAAATGTTCGTCCAGCACCTGGAAAGACGCGATGCGGTCGATGCGGTAAATGGTGGGGAAAAGGTCGCCGGGGTTTTCAAAGTGGGTTTTATCCTCCAGGAAGGCGGTTAGGTAGAAGTAGTACTCCGAAAACATGATGCCCACCGGCTGCACCCGGCGTTTGACCAGCTCGTGGTCTTTCATGCGCTCGTATTCGATCTCCACCACCTGCTGATGCCGCACCGCCTGGCCCAGTTCCCACAGGTTGGGCAAAATAGCTTTGCCATGGTGGGGCGGAATGTAATGGAACGATTCGTTGGCGATCAGCTCCCCTACCAATTTTTTGTTGGGTTCGGGGACGGCACACTCCACCAGCTTTTCCAGGATGGGCAGCATCTCGTCCCTGCGAAGTGAACGGCTTTCCAGCAGAATCTTGCACACCGCCAGAATCTCGCTGTTGCTCAGGCCCTTGGGATCGGTCTGGATCAAGCGGTAGCCCTTCTGCTTGTAATCATAGACAACATCCTGCCCTACGCCCTGGTGGGCTACAAAAGCCCGCAGAGACTCCATGTCCCTCTGGACACTCCGTTCCGAAACGTGATACTGCAGGCTGAGGGCTGCTTTGCTCAGGACGTCTCCGTGTACCAGCCGCGCATAAATTTCAAGTAATCGGGTAGATTTTGCTTCCGCAATCGTTTCCACGATGATTCCTCCCTTTTGCATGAAGGTTTCAAATTTATTATAGCAAAATTATACCAAATCAGGTGGACACTGAGTGTCATTTTGGAAAAATCTCCGAAATTTTTTGGGAAACGCTTGTTTTTCGCCCTTCCTCCGCGCCGTTCTTGACAGATTCTGTCGGTTACTATCTTTATAGCGGCAAAAGTTCACAGAGTTTTCACTATAAGAATACCATGTATCTATAAAAATGTAAACATCGCACTCTCTTTTTGTTACAGTAGGAGCATACAAGGAGGGATGACAATGGATGTCGGCAACCGCATCAAACAGCTGCGGGAGGCCAAGGGATGGACCACCAACCGGCTGGCCAACCGCTGCGGGATCTCCCAGAGCTTTCTGCGCGCTGTAGAGCTGGGCGAGAAAGGCATCTCGGTGGAGAACCTCTCTCTGGTCTGCGGTGAGCTGGGCCTGTCCATGAAAGCCTTCTTTGACGTGCCCGGAGAAGCGGATTCCGCCGAAGACGGCCTGCTGCGCCAGATCGAGCGCCTGACCCCCGAACAGCGCAAGGCACTGGCGGCATTCCTGGACACTATGACAAACCAATCCCAGAACTGAGGCACAGCGCGGCTGTGCCTTTTTCTTTGCCCAATGATTTTCCATTGTCAATATGATAAAATTATGATAAAATACAGATAAGGAGGCGATCTTATGCCGACCATTCGGCCTGTTTCTGATCTTCGCAATAAATTTCCGGAGATCGAAGATACCGTACTCAAATCCGGCGAACCTGTATTTCTGACCAAAAACGGATATGGCTCGATGGTTCTGATGAGCCTTGAGCAGTACGCCCAACTAACTGATCCCGTAGAACTGGCTTTGGAGGAAGCCGATCGGGCTTCGGCTCTTTCGGATGTGCGCTATTCTTCCGAGGAAGTATTCAGCCGGGTCAGGAGACGTATCCATGAACCAAAAGACGTATAAACTCCGCTTTCTGCCTCTTTTTGAATACGACCTCAACGAAATCGTTGACTATATCGCCATTCATCTGAAGAATCCCGACGCCGCGGAACGCCTTGTTTCCGATATCGAAGCCGCTATTCAGGAGCGGCTGACCTGTCCAGAATCTTTTGAGCCTTATCATTCTATCAAAGAGCGCCAGCATCCTTATTACCGGATTCAAGTGCGCAATTTTATGATCTTCTACGTTGTCATAGGCGACATCATGGAAGTGCGGCGGATTCTCTACAGCCGCCGGAATTGGAAGCGCAAGCTTTAATATCAAAACCCCATTTGCCAGAGGAGCTGTCCTCCCCGGCAAATGGGGTAATTTGTTTGCTCTATAAATCAGGCCGCTGAGCCCGCTGCGGATTCACTCGCTTTATCTGTTTTTCACGCCAATATATACCAGGATCCGCCTATTTCCGCTGCTATTAAAACGTCCATTTTTGTATCACTCCTCTTGCTTCCTTCAATCTCAAGTTCATAATACAAATACCTGACAGCATCAAAGTGTGTATCATCACCGGAAAGCTGAAGCAGTACATGTATTCCCTGCAAAGCGTTATCTCCGCGTACTTCCTGTTCACTAAGCAGCCGATAGGTTATTTGATAATCAGAGCCATACTGCTCTGCCAACTTCGCTGGAATATCCTCTACATGGATGGAATCGCGGATATCAAAATCATTTTGCCCTCGCTGCCGGGCAACGATCTCGCTCACAAATAAGCCTTCAAGCTTTTTTGGATCTCCGCCATACACACCTTGCATGTATTGGTCAAAAGCTTCTTCGCTGCTCCTTGCACTTTCGCTGCAGCTTCCCACCACAAATAAAAACAGCAGGATCAGCAAAAGTATTCGGAGTGCAATCGATAAACAGCCGTGTCTCCTGGGTTTTCCTGTTCGTCTATAATCGAAATCATTTTTCACGGACGTAGGTCTCAATACTTTTCCGCAATGAGCACAATAGATTGTGCCATCTAAGATTGGTTGCCCGCAATATGGACAGTACATCATGGCCATATACATTTCCTTTCCACAAGCACAATCTCGCAAAATACGCCCCATCTACTGTTTTGCCCAGCAGATGGGGCATTTTTCCGGCTATCCTTTTGCCCTGTTTATGTATTTTCGTACATTTGCTGCAAAAACAGCGCCGATGCAATGTCGTTTGAATATGCCTCCATACTGTCTAGGAAAACGATCCTTTCAAGGCTGCCACTGATGGTGCTCTCATCCAGTTCTTCATAAGCGAATTCCAGCCGGACATTCTCGCCATAATAGGGCATATATCCTTCTATATATACCGTCGCATGATCGTCGTCTATCTTTGTAGAAGACCACTCCGGATCATCAAAGTTTGCATTTACCACCTGCTCCAACGTCTGGCTTCCATACTGGTCCCAAACAACATCCTTGAGTTCATAAGCCGGCCTGTTCAGGACAAAATCTCCAAAGCCCCAGAGCGCCAGTAGGATGACAGGCAATGCAATGGGCGCAGCGAGCAAACCGATTTTCTTTTTTGTCAGTGAATCATCGTGGTTGTCCTTGCTCTCGGCATCTACCTCTTCTCTTGTCAACTGCTTTGCCGGAATTTTCGTCCCGCATTTTGGGCAGAACTCCATGTCCGCTTTTACCGTTTTGCCGCAGTTGGGACAGTCCGTATAGCTTCTGCGTTTTCTCCACTTCCACCACTTTCCAATTCCCGAACCACCAACAAGAATCAGGATCAAGCCTACAATCCACAATTCCGTCAGCAGCATGAGCAAACCCGCGACAGCGATAAAAGCGTCCAAAAGGTAATAATACTGCTGCGCTGCCCATTCAAATTTAGGGCTGTTCCAAAAACGCGCAAATATATTGCCGGCAGGTTTCGGCATATCCTTTGACGCTTCCTGCATTACAACCGGCAAGTTTTCTTCAAAACTTGCAGCTGCACTTTCCTCCGTCTCAGCCGGCACAACAGGAGTGCCGCAGTTCGTGCAGAACCGAGCATCTTCCGGCAATGGCGCGCCGCATTTTGTACAGAACACAATTCAACATCCTCTCTTGCCCAAATTTTAAGTTACAAGCATCTTCGTCAAATTCGCTTTTACGATATGCCAATCACGCCAGCGGGCCTTCTCCGGCAGGGTACGCCGCACTGTCTGGTATAGCTTCAAAACTCTTTGTAGCGTTATCATAGCCCAGCCGGTAAACGGCATAATCGCGGTATCCCTGGGAGTAATCAAATTGATATCCTGCCAACCCCCAAGTGTCTGCGAGCTGTACGCCATTATACTGGCCAGAGATATCGCTCTCATACGCTTGGCCGTCTTGAACGCCCCAAACCAGAGACAGATTGCTTGCCCCCGTGAACAAATCCCATACAAAGAAACCGTCTGTACTGTCAGGAGACAGTATGCCATCGACAGGATAACCATAAAGCGCTCCACCTTCCGGAGATGTATCACACAAAAGCGTCACGTTGCCATACGAATCAATGAAGTAGATTTTGGCCCTAAAATAACAGCCCATTTCCGCATCATAATCCTCAGCTGTTACAGCAAAGCCTTCATTGAGCCCATCGCAATCGCAATCTGCTCCAATGGCCGTAACTGTCAGTTCACCTGATTCTTCGGTGAAAGATTCCCAAGCTTTTTCAATCCTTTCAAGACTACCTACTGCACTGTCATCTTCCAAGTCCATGGGAGGAGCCTCCTCCAGATTTTCATCGGCGGGAATATCTTCTTCATCATAGGGCATTTCTTCTACTGGGAAGTCCGCCTCATCATAGTACGAGCTGCTTTCGCTATATGTATCCTCACTGTAAGAGCTTTCATTTTCCCATGCGCTGTTCAGCGTGGCACTTAGCATAAGCATGGCGAGCAGACCGCCCACGATGCTGAGCACGATTTCAATGCCCGTCAGCGCCAGCAGGAAAAACACAATGTTTTTGATGCTGGTGCCGCCCTTGCGTTCGGATGCGGGTTTGGCGAGCTGTTGTTTACAGTGGGCGTAATAGTCACGGTTGAAGTTCCTGCCAAATCGGATGGCATTGATCAGGCCCCAAACACAGGAGGCAAGCGCGAGGAGCATACTAACAACAGCTACCGGCCCATTCAGGCTCGACATGCCCACCATAAGGACCAGGCTCGACACAAGCAGAGCGATATAAACCGGCAGAAAATACTTTTTGAACAGTTCCCCGCTGCGCCGGTAAAAACACATGATCGGCCCAAACAAGAGTGCCGCCCAGTTGAAGCGAGTTTTCTGCCCGGCATCGATCTTCTTAAACTCAGCCAGATAGTAGTCAGCGTGTTTCCCTACCATCACAGCCAGCGGATCGCCTGCAGGCTGTGCACCGTTCTGCACAGGCTGGGGTGCAGCCGGCGGTACAGAAGGGCTTGCAGGAGGCACGGCATCGGGTTGGCTTTCCGGTTCCGTCTGCGTCCCCTGCTCCGTCTGTGCGGCGGGCTGTCCGCTTTGCCCGGATGGCTCTGTGTCCGGCTGAGCTTCCGTTCCAGGCCGGGCTGCATTGGACGGCACGTCGGAATGGCGGGTGGCCTCCTCCGCCTGCACCTTTGCGCCGCAGTTCGGACAGAACGCTGCGCCAGCCGGGATTTTGTAACCGCATTTGAGACAATACATGGCAATTCTCCTTTCACATTCATTCGTCGTTTTTGTGTTCCCCGGAACGCAGCTATAGTATAGCAAACAGGGTGGACACTGACTGACGCTTTGAACCTTTGCCCCAAAATTTTTTGAAAAAATTTGCAAAAAGGCACCGCCTCCCCATGCAGCTGCCCGCGCAACGCAAACGGAAAGTCCCACTTTACAACTGTATATTATCTTTAGGAACCGTATGGATAGAATGTCCATGCGGCTTTTCTTTTGCCAAAATTCCAAAAAGAAAGGAGGATTCATATGAACAAACTGCCCGTAGCCATCGCCGAAGCGCTGCTTGCTCTGGTCGTTGCTGTTGCCGCCGAAGCTGTCAAGAGTATCACTGAATGAGGAGGAAGAAAACTCTGTATGTCTCGATTTACCCGCATTCTGCCGCACATCCGTGCGCCGCCGGCAGAACATCCCTACCTGTAAACACCCCATACAAAACTTAGAATGCAAAGGAGAAATCACTATGTCTGCTTGTGTCGAAACCATGTTTTATGTCCGCGAAAAGCCCTGGCACGGCCTTGGTGTGCAGGTCATGGACGCCCCCACTTCCCACGATGCGCTGATTCTGGCCGGTCTGGATTGGCAGGTAGAACAGCACAGCGTCTATACCTCTGCCGGAGACCGTATCCCCGGCTACAAAGCCAACACCCGCAGCAGCGATCACGCTACGCTCGGGATCGTGACCGACCGCTACCAGGTGGTGCAGAACAGCGACGCCTTCAAATTTACCGATGACCTGCTGGGCGAAGGCGTCACCTATGAAACCGCCGGTTCCCTGCAGGGAGGCCGCAAAGTCTGGCTGCTGGCCCGAATGCCTGAAAAGTACATCATTGCCGGAGATGAGATCGCCCCGTATCTGGTGGTTTTGAACAGCCATGATGGCAGCTCCGGGGTCAAGGTTGCCATGACTCCCATCCGTGTGGTCTGCCAGAACACCCTCAACCTGGCCCTGGGTCAGGCAAAGCGCATCTGGAGCACCCGCCACACCGAAAACGTGATGAGCCGCGTTCAGGAAGCGCGGGACACCATCCTGATGGCCAACGACTATATGCGGGAGCTTGGCAAGGAGGTTCACACCCTGACCGGCATCAAGCTGTCGGACCGGAAGGTCATGGAGTTCATGAATGAGTTCTTCCCTGTCACCGAGGATATGACCGACGCACAGAAGCGGAACAACAAGCGCCTGCTGGATGATCTCAAGCTGCGCTACTTTGAAGCGCCTGATCTTGACCATGTGGGCAAGAATGGCTGGCGGTTTGTAAACGCCGTCTCTGATTTTGCCACCCATGCCGAACCCATCCGCCGCACCAAAAACTACAACGAAAATCTGTTCCTGCGGACAGCAGAAGGCAATCCGCTCATCGACCGCGCCTATAAGATGGTGCTGGCCGCCGCATAAGCCCAAGGAGAATGTGAGATGAAAAAAGTGATTGAAAAACTGCACAAAGAATTGTCTCAGTATTTATCGGATGTGGAGAAATCCAGCCCTTCCCATATTCTGCTCGAATCGTACCAGATCGAGATGAAATGCCATCTGGTCAGTGCCATGACCTACATCGCCGACAACGGAATGCTGCCGGAAGCTGTCTGGACCCACCTGCTGGTGCAGAACTGCCCCCTGAATTACCTCTATGAGCTGTGGATGAATGACCCCAACACCCTCACGCCGGAGCTGGCCGAGATCATGAAGCCCGTTTTGGAGCGTGACTATGAGGCTCATAAGGCCAGGAAGGGAGGCCAAACCGCATGAAACGTTTGCTTTCTACGGTGGGCCTGTCCCATGCCGACTGGCTTCATGCACGTAAGCAGGGCATCACCGGGACGGATGCCGGGGCTATCACCGGCATGAATTCGTATGTCTCCGCCTTCCAGGTCTACCAGGACAAGCTCAGCACCGATGTGCAGGAGACGGACAACGAGGCTATGCGGCAGGGCCGCGATCTGGAAGAATACGTAGCCTCCCGTTTTATGGAGGCCACCGGTTTCAAAGTACGCCGGGCCAACGCCATCTTCCAGAATGAGGCCCACCCCATCATGCTGGCCGATTTTGACCGGCTGATCGTCGGCCAGAAAGCTGGGCTGGAATGCAAAACGGTATCGCCCTATTCCGCCGACAAATGGAAGGATGGGGCGATTCCTCTGCACTATCAGATGCAGGTGCAGCACTATCTGGCTGTGTCCGGGTTTGACTGCTGGTACATTGCAGCCATGATCTTTGGCAAAGAGTTTATCATCCGCAAAATCGAGCGGGACGAGGAACTGATCCAGTACCTCGTCACCATCGAGGAACGTTTTTGGAAAGAGCACATTTTGGCCCATGTCCTGCCGGAACCGGATGGAAGCAACAGCTGCTCGGAGGAAATCGCCAAGCTCTATTTCAAATCCGACGGGGCAAAGTCCGTTCAGCTGTTGGGATGCAATGGTCTGCTGAACCGCCGTCAGGAGTTGACTGCCCTTATTGACAAGATGGAAAAAGAGCGGAGCGCCATCGACCAGAAGATCAAGCTGGAAATGCAGGATGCCGCCTATGGCATTGCCGAACCATACCGGGTGTCATGGGTCTCCAGCGACACCACAAGGCTGGATACCAAGCGGCTCAAAGCAGAACAGCCGGACATCTATAACCAGTACAGCAAAACCACCACCAGCCGAAGATTCACTGTAACCAAGGCTGCCTAACCAAAGGAGAGATCATGATGAATACAGGCAATTATGACCTGAAAAGCGAATTGCAGGCCCAGGCACAGCTTCAGCCCGCCAAAGATACCGGCGTCAAACTGACCAAGGACATGTCTATCCCGGACATGGTGCGGGCTATGGCTCCCGAACTGAAAAAGGCGCTGCCCTCGGTCATGTCGCCGGAACGCTTTACCCGAATCGCCCTCTCGGCCCTCAACAACACCCCGCAGCTCAAGCAGTGCACCCCCATGAGCTTTATCAGCGCTCTGCTCACAGCTGCACAGTTGGGGCTGGAACCGAACACACCCCTGGGGCAGGCATACCTGATTCCTTATAAGAATAAGGGCACCCTCGAATGTCAGTTCCAGATCGGCTACAAAGGATTGATCGATCTTGCCTACCGCAATGGCCAGATGCAGACCATCCAGGCACAGGCCGTCTACGAGAACGATTACTTTGAATATGAGTATGGCCTTGAACCCAAGCTGATTCACCGCCCCGCCTACTCTGATCGGGGTGAAGTGACCTATTTCTATGGTCTCTTTCGCACCGTCAATGGAGGCTACGGCTTTTCCGTCATGTCCAAACTGGATATGGACGCCTTTGCCAAGACCTACTCCAAGGCGTTTGATTCCAGCTACTCCCCCTGGAAAACCAACTATGAGGAAATGGCCAAGAAAACCGTGGTCAAACAGGCCCTCAAATATGCTCCCATCAAGACCGATTTCCAGCGCGCCCTGACAGCGGATGAATCCATCAAGCGTCAGATCGCAGAGGAAATGCTTTCCGTGCCGAACGCTCCAACGGATGATGCCGCCTAACAGAAACAAAAGCCGATGAAACCACCTTATGGCAGTTTCATCGGCTTCTTTTTTGTATAAATCATTGCATCATGCCGGTTTTCTCTACTATAATAGAGACAGCCCAAACGCCCTTGAAGCGCAGCTAGTATCTGTGCTGCCACCTCAAGGGCATATATGATAAATCACAGTATTTCAAATACCATGATGAAAAATAAAACACATGCAACAGTATGGTTATTATGTATTCCCTTCTTCCCCTTTTCTCTCTATGCTATCTAAATAGGGTAAGATGGTACATGCTATGACCTGTTATGCTTCTTGCTGCTCCATTCGATTCTATGCACTTCTTCTCTTTGCGCTTCATCACTTGCTGTCAGTTGCCTTGCTGCTTGTCAATGACTGCTATTCGAGAGAGATAAAACAGTATCGAGTAGATTTGTAATTATATTTATGTTACAACGAATGATAAATAAAATATGATAAGGAGGATTTATATGTTCTTAAAAATTCCGATGTTACTGGGTGATATTTCCATCCATACGTTCAGTCTCTATCATACACTACGCTATGAAGACTACCAAAACATTTTTTATCATCTGAAAAATGCTGACCGCGATGGTTTGTGGCCAGATAAATGTCCTTCTTTTTTCTATCCTCTTCCTACACTTCAGGTCGAAAAAGGACTTCGTGTTCAGTTACACAATCAAACCGTTTGTTCTATCAATATCATTGTCTCGCCTCTTCTGCTCGTACAGAAACAGGAGGATGATTATAGACGAATCGCTCCTGCTGATCCCGCATTTTGGAATAATGTTTATGGTGCCTTATGCGATGCTTTTATGCAGTGGGAATTTTCCTTTGACGTATATGAATGCAGCCTCTCCCGAGCAGACCTCTGTATGAACCTTGAAATGGGTCCAGAATTTAACATACCGACCTATATCCATTACCTGAAACGCACACCTTGCAAGAAAGGATACGTCTTGCAATCATTCGATGATCCAGAAAAAGATATGTACTCTTACAAAGTACAGAATACCATGCAAGCTCTCGCTGTATATGCCAAAAGTGCCCAACAGGAAAGCTGTTTTGACGCACTTCCAGACGGCAGTAATATCCTTCGCATGGAACTGCAAATGGAAAACAGGAAGATCGGCAAAACATATGCTGGCCCTCCAGCGTGGGAAGCTCTGCTCAATTTGGTTGCTCATGCCCCCGAGGCGATTCTGAAAGGCATCCACCTGATTTTGCCCACAGGCGACTACCGCACCAGCCGTGATGCTTACCAAGCTATTGATGACTCCGACCTCCGTACCAAGGTCAAAGATGAACTTCGGGAATTGATTCAGCAATACTCTGAGGCCAAAAGTCATGCAGAACAAGCTGAGATATCCAGAGAATACATTGCAGCAAACTCAAAAAAGAAATTCTCCAAGCGGATGTACGCTTTGAATAATCTGAACATTGCGCCCATCTATCTGGATGATGAGGAAGAGATCGATTCCCTGCCGAGCCTTTATAATCTGGCCCAAGAGGGGGTAAGGCAGTTTGAAGAACAATTAAGGTACAGGTGGTAACTGAACTTCATCCTGACGGTAAGAGAAAGCCCCGAACAGAGGCATATCATGTTGCCTTTGTTCGGGGCATTTCTACATTATTCTGTTAATTCATCATGTTTCGTTTCTTGTCTCTATTTCTCTGTGAGGACATTGCATTTTCACAGGCACTGCTGTGATATGTAAATTTAGAATTTAATCGATTTACCAAAAAATAGCACAGGCAATCTGGTTTAGCACATTTACGTAACTCCTGATCGGCCGACGTTGTGATAAATTGAGCAAAGTACAAAGCAGACAGATAATCTGGAATCTCCCACTCATAACTAGAATTTTCACCATATCTTGGGGTAATCCATCGTACTCCCCAGTTGAGCTCTTTTCTGTATACCATTTTTGCAATCTTCACCAAGTCTTTTTTCATAAATTCGTTGAATTTTATAGGATCAGAAAAAGCCTCTATTGATTCTAGTTTGATCGTTCCGTCTGGAGAAATCATTTCTATCTTAGCTACCCTTTGTATGAACCTATAGAGAAAATCAGCAATACATCTTCCTTCTTCATTCTCTAATGGAATTACTTTAAAAAGGAATTCAATTGTTTCACTAATTTCGTCCGTGTTTTTCCCCGAAAAATTGTACGGAAACTTCATCTTATGATGGCCCCATCTTGACAGACTCAAACGGTCACGAAATCGATACTGAAGTTGATAGTGTCTTTTAAGTAACTTGTCTTCATCCGGACGAATAAAAATCTTATCTTCTTTACATTTATTCCAATTATCACTCTTTCTTTTTTTCTTAGCTTCATCTATATCATAACAATTCAATTTTACATCTGTTGGATACCACCACGCATCTCCATAATCGTAGGAACAGGTCTCAACTGAAACTGTTTCTTTATTATATTCATACGGAAGCATTATATGTGCCGAAAAAATATAGAAAAATGTAAGTTTAAATAGGCGAATATAGTCAACTGATTTTTCTTTTCGAATATCTAAAGTATTAAGAGTAGATTTATCCAAATTCACTTGTTTCAACTTATCATATAAAGCCAATATATCAAATAGCTCATGCAGTTTTCTCAGACGATTGATAATCAGAAACAAGTCATAGGAATAAAATACATTTTCCGTATCTTTCGATATTGGCCAAAAAAATCCGTATTTTTTAATATAGGTTTTTAATCTTTCAGCATAAGTTTCATTATACTCTCCTAACTCCCATAATTCCGTCATTGGAGATGTTATGACGATTTTTTCTCTTGTTTCTCGATTTACGCTTTTTTCTGTTCCTTCCTCAATGAACCCTTCTCCTCCGGGCACAAAAATAAATTTATGTTTTTTTGAGACATTCTCAGCCCATTGAACTTTTATTCTATCAAGATTGTCAAAAGATTCTTCTATCATACACCTACATCCTGGATTAACATATCTAAACTCTCTTTTGTATAGTTGGTTTTCCTTGCCCATCTTTACATCTTCCTCGATTTTCATAGTTTTTATCTTGGTTCATGGTATTTTACCTACATTTTATTTTTTCAATTTTTGTCAACCTCACAACTTTAACTTTTTGTCACATGCACCGAACTTATTCACGAGACTATTAAGAAAGCCACGCTCGGACAGTAGTGTATACGGACTAGAGGATACATACAGGAAAATTCAGCGTCGAGAGTGTGTGCGCCTGCCAGGGCGAATGCTCAGCTCTTGCCGAATTTTGTCTCCAAGGAAATTTAAAGGAAAAGAATTTTGCCATGCAACTGTGCCTAACAATGGGCTTCCCCTGTAGTGTGTCGTTTTTATCACGCATTTTTTCATCTCAATCATGATTTTATTTCAGCGATTCAGAAAAGCAACTATTTATCGTACTTTATATTGTATCAATTTTTGATACGTGATGGATAAAGCACATTTTTATGTTTATCTCCCAAAATATCGTGATGTTTATAAATATCGTATTATCGCATACTTCATGCTATAATGTCCATAGCCTCAAGGCTACCTCCCACGGCTCACGCATGAAGATACAAAATGCACAAAGCACTTGTTCAACTTTCAGGATTATCACCCTTAATCGAAGAAGAAACGCCTGTTTAGCAAGGCTATGAAGCCGACTGGACTCTGAATTTTTGTGCAAAATCACATTCATGCGTAAACCCTGGTGGCTGCGAGCCTGAACCTTGAAAATTTAAACATCCGCACCACCCCACCCACGAAGCCCCCAACTGCAGCTATGATTATACGTCAAATCGTCCAAATTTATCAGATCCCGCCGTTACAGCCCGATTTCGAGCAACGGGCCATTCTGTTACCCGGTCTGGTCCGCCTCTACGGTCACTCTGAGACAAACGATCTGAAGCGGAGAGATTCTTATTAGGATCATCCGCAGCTGGGAAGGCTTTGGGAGACTAAAGAAAGCGAGGTATCCTTAACATGTAATAGTGATTAAGTATTGGCATCATCATAAAGGCACCAATTCCTTTACTAAGTTAGGAGATAATTCACCATGAAAAAAAGACTATTCGTAAGACGGCCTGCGACTGTCGAAGAAATGCAGTGGGCAAGGGATCACTGCTGTGAGGAATGTGGAGTAAATGCCGCGATATCTGTCGAAAAAGTCATCAAGCACCATAATCGAGATAGCGTTACTGAAACCATCGATCTTCTGTTAATCACATCCAACGGAGAGGCATTACAGGTTCGTAATCTTTCGCCTGCCGAGTTAACAGCCGCCGTCATGCAACGAACTGTGGGATTCAGTTCAGGAGTCTGTTTTAATCCGACGAGCTTTAACAACAGCATTATCCCGTTGGTAGAAGAGCAAATCCTCAATCGGTCTATATCAGTCGAGGACCAGTACCATTTCTCTGGGCGTGATCCAGAGAAGGTACAGTATGTCTGCCGGGATGGCACACTGCTGACGCCTTTGGAGAACATTACATCCGAGAGTCTTATTAAAGTTCCCGACAGAGTTAGCATATTCAAACTTCTTGACTATCTAATCCGTGTTGCCCCAAACTATATTGCCATCTACATTCTCGCGCTTCGGGCCTTGGCTTCCATGCTAAGTTCCCCTGCATTGGAAGGGAAGCAAAAACCTTCTTTCGGTATCGTCCTGCTGGGCGAGACGGGCAGCAAAAAGACCAGCCTTGTAAAAGCTCTTTGCTATATGGACGAGCAGCCTTACAACGCCGTCAACTTTAAGTGGACGCCCGCTGCAGTCCAGGAGAAGCTGAAGGACGTTCAGGATGACATTGTTCTTGCAGATGACATGTACCCTGCCAAAATCACTTCAGAAAAGAACCAGCAGCGTGAAATGTTTTCTCTTCTCATCCGAGCTACCGGAGATGACATTGGCTCACGACAAAAGATGCAGGGCGGTACAGTCACCACTGGAAAGACATCGTCTTTGTTCATTGCCACAGCGGAACAACTCATTCTCTTTTCCGAATCGGACATCTGGCGTATCTTCATCCCCAACATCCGAAAAGACGACGTGGACAAGGATGCCTTAACCTGGCTTCAGGAGCACCCGGATGTCATCCGGTTTTACTCCAGGTTATTTATCCAGTGGTTCCCCCTGAACGATGATCGGGTTGCCAAGCTCTACGAAGACTACATCAGCACTCGCACCACCATCCGCGACCGCAAGCCCGAACTTCCAGACAGGTTGGTTTCCAACTGCGCCTGGTTGGAAGCTGCTATATTAGTCATCGACGATTTTCTGAATGAAATATCATCCGTACAGACTCTCACCGAGGAGGACTACACTGTCTGGATGAACTGGGATGAATATTACCGCCCAAACTCTTTGCATAACATCGAAACCATTATCACACACCAGTACGGGCGCTATGGCAGCGGCGGCGATGCCGACACTGCGACGTTTACACAGATTATGGACGTCATAAAAGCGATGCGCGATGACGGAGTGCCCCTGTTTATACCGCTTGCCAAAGGTGAGCGTGGTGTCCACATTGCCCCAGCGTCTGATAAAGCACTGGGCTTCTACTGGGTCAGCGATCACTCTTATATATACCTTAAAACCGATGCTCTAATGAAAGCTGTCGGAGATTACTGCCATGATAATGGCAGCGATCTAGCCGTTCCTTCAGGAAAAGTTTTCAGAACCATGTTAGATCAAAACGGACTCTTTGTCAAGCAGCAGCATGGCAAAAACCGAACCAAGGAGCTCAGCGTCAACGGCACCAGGTACAAGGTCACTGTTGTGTTCCGCGACGAACTCGAAAAGTGGATTGGCTATATTGAACAGAAGTAAGGAGGACTTTATATGCAATACGTATCCCATCCTGCGGTAAATGCTCCCGTTGAGCAGCGCAAGTTTGATGCCCTCATCAACAGCTTTTACGAAGGCGAAAAACCAAGCAAAACCGCCGATCAGATGACAGCCTTTATCAAGGCGCATCCTTACTTGGATGAAACCTGCTGGCAAGAACTCGATGACGTCATCAGGTTCCTGCTGCGCAATCGTATGATTCCGTCCGATCCGTCCTCACTCAATAACCTTCTTGGATCCTATCTGGAGAATCACCCGATGGAGCCCCCTGAAACAAGCTATGATATCGCTGCCTTTTGCTTCTTCTACCCCAACGTCATAAGGGGCGGTTCTTACGACCTATCTGTGCTGATTCGTTCTGAGGCCTGCAAAGTGTTGCTGTGGTTTGCAGTGGGAGATGAGCCTTGGGAAGCACGCGACACCTACCAAGACCTCAAATGCTGGAGCTATACCAATTCCGAAATCTACGCCAACTTTGCCTTACTTCGCTTGGGCACCCTGCTGTACCGCAGGAAAGACGACATTCCGCCCCAACTTTACGCCTCCCTCCCCAAAGGCATTGACAGCGGGTGGAAAGCCAAACGTACAGCCATCGACAATCTCTGGCTCATTTACCGCCAGTTTGAAGCACATGCAGGATGGGTGCAATTAGAGTTCCATGAGTCAGCACATTACAAATGCTGGAGAAACATCCCGTTCTTCTGCAATGCCGATGCCATTAAGCTGTGTGAAGCTCTATTCTACTACGGCGTCCTGCCCAAACGGCGCGCCATGAATTACTTCGACTTTCCCGAAGAGGAACAGAAGGCGGTGGCTCTCGGTCGTGTACGGGCTTTCAGCGAGGTAAAGGCCCAAAAGCTTCGCTAATCGTAAATCCTCCCTCTCGTAAGCGCATATTATTGTGGTAGAGCAGTGGATCTGCGCCGCTCAAACCGGCTGCATAACCCCACACTATGCCGCATACAACAGTATCACACGAAGGAGGTGGTCCCGACCTTGAAGAGGCCCAAACTGCATTACACCTTCCATAACCCCAACACCCCGGAGGCAACCGCCGACTTTCTGGTCAAGCTCTTCATCGAGGTCAACCAACCCAAAGTAGAGCAGATGATCCATCAAGCACAGGAAGCAGCTCTTGATTCTCCATCCGAATCATCTTCAGCTGCTCCTACATAGCAAACTGGGACCGCCGTAGAGGGCCTCTCTCCCTCTCTGGCGGTTTCTTTTTTGTGATAATGTAAGTTTACAACAAATTCTGGTAGTATGCAATTATTTTTTTGAATTTGCCATTTCTCTTGTTTTTGGCACGCAATTTCATTATACTATATAGTATAGATGTCATAGTACGTTTTGACTAGAGGAGTCTGTATGAACATTGCCGCTTACTGCCGGGTCTCCACCGACAAAGAAGATCAGCTGAACAGCCTGGCATCTCAAAAAGCTTTCTTTATGGAGTATACCAAGCGCACCGGCGACAATCTGGTCCGCCTGTACGCCGATGAGGGCATCTCCGGCACAAAGACCAAAAACCGCAAAGAATTTCTGCGGATGATGGCGGACGCTGAGCACGGTCTCTTTGAGATGGTGGTGGTCAAGGACATCTCCCGCTTTGCCCGCAACACGGTTGATCTGCTGCAAAATATCCGCAAGCTGAAAGCTCTTGGCATCGAGACCCAGTTCCTGACTGCCAACATGACCAGTATGGGCAACAGCGAGTTTGTGCTGACCATCTTTGGCGCCTTGGCACAGGAGGAAAGCGCCAATACTTCCAAACGGGTCAAGTTCAGCAAAAAGATGAACGCCGAAAAAGGCCGGGTCCCCAACATTGTCTATGGCTATGACAAGACCATCGGCGATTACTTCAACCTCGCCATCAATGAGAAAGAAGCCGACGTGGTCCGCCAAATTTTTCATTGGTATGTAGAGGAAGGCTATGGCACCGCTAAAATCTCGATGTTCCTCAACGAGCGGGGCCTGCGCACCAAACGAAGCTGTCAATGGAGCCAAAATGCAGTACGCCGCGTATTAAACAACGAGCTTTATACCGGTAAGATTATCAACGGCAAACAGGAGGTGACAGATTTCCTTACAGGCAAGCGGGTCAACAAAGACGAATCCGACTGGATGGTAGTAGAACGGCCCGACCTGCGCATCATCGAACCGGATGTATACGAGCAGGCCCAGCATATCAAACAGGCCCGAGGGGAGGCTTATAAAGTGGACAAGGAACGTCAAAGCAACAAACACCTGTTTTCCACCCTTATTAAATGTAAAGAATGCGGCTGGTCCTTCTTCCGTACCACCCGTACCTTCAAGAACACCTATGTCCGCTGGAGCTGCTCAGGCCGCAATGGACGCAGTGGGTGCAACTGCCCCAACACCACCAAAGTCGATGAGGACGAGCTGATCGATGTTCTGCAGGCATACTTTGCCGGGCTGATTAAAAACAAAAAGAACGTCATCCATTATGTCGTCCATGAGTTCGAGCGGGTCTATAAGGCCAAAGATGAAAATCTGGAATATGAGAAAGAACTGCGGGACAAGCTCGCCAAGTTACAAAAGACCCGCCAGCGCTACATGGATATGTATACCGACGACCTTATCTCCCGTGAGGAACTCAACGCCAAGATCGGCGGAATGAAGAAAGAGATCGACCATCTCGAAAATGAACTGAAGATGGTCAGCTGCCACCTGACCACCGGCGATCAGCTGGAAAACCTTCTCCAGCAGACCTTCAAAGAGATTGAGAACATCACCGATGTGCGCCAAATGACCAACGCCCAGCTCAAGCGGATCGTCCACAGGATCGAGGTGGACAAGGACGGCAACGTGGACATCTATCTGAAGCTCCTGAACGATCTGGGGCTGGACGAAACCGTCTGTATTCAGGACGACAGTACACAAGGACGTCGCCTTCCGTCTGCGGGCGATCAGTCCCGGCCTGTACGCGCAGGTGCGGGCGGTGCTGGCCCGCAATAAGGCCGAGCGGCATCTGCGCGGCGGCGCGGCCACCCGGGAAAAATACCAAAAGCTCCAACATTAAAAGGCCCCTGCCGTCCCTTAGAAAAGGGATAGCAGGGGCTTTTCTCATCCGGCACGGGCGCCGGGCACGGCGGGCGCTCAGCGTCGGAACTGCTGCAGCGCGCTTTTTTCCAGGCGGCTGACCTGCGCCTGGCTGATGCCGATCTCGCGGGCCACCTCCATCTGGGTCTTGCCCAGCAGGTAGCGCAGCTCGACGATCCGGCGTTCCCGCTCGGGCAGGTCCTGCACCGTCTGGCGGAACTCCAAAGCGCTGATCCAGCTGTCCTCGCCGTCGGTGTCCCGCACCTGGTCCATCATATAGACGGCGTCGCCGCCGTCGCTGTAGACCGGTTCCTCCAGGCTGACCGGCTCCACCACCGATGCCAGAGCCGCCGCCACTTCCCGGCGGGACAGACCCACCGCGTCGGACGTCTCGGCCAGGGTGGGCTCCCGGCCCAGGGATTTTTCCAGCTGTTCCCGGGCCTGCATGGCCCGGTAGGCGGTGTCCCGCATCGAGCGGCTGACCCGCACCGCGTTGTTGTCCCGCAGAAAGCGCCGTATCTCCCCCACGATCATGGGGACGCCGTAGGTCGAGAACCGGACGTCCAGCGCCGGGTCGAAGTGGTCGATGGCCTTGATGAGCCCGATGCACCCCACCTGGAACAGGTCGTCGAGGTTTTCGCCCCGCTGCGAGAACTTTTGCACCACGCTGAGCACCAGCCGCAGGTTGCCCTCGATCATCCGGCGGCGCGCGGCCTTGTCCCCGGCGTGGGCGGCAATGAGCAGGGCGCGCTTTTCCTCCTCGGAGAGGACGGGCAGCCCGGCGGTGTCCACGCCGCACAGCTCCACCTTATTGTACATCCTGTGCCTCCCGGTATCAGTTTACCGGAAGTATGGCCCTGGCAGGCCCGGCGCATTCATGGGAAATGGTGGCCGGTCACTCCTGCTCCAGCTCCTTGCGCAGGTCCCGGATGATCCGCTTTTCCAGCCGGGAAATGTAACTCTGGCTGATGCCGATGGCGTCGGCCGCCTCTTTCTGGGTGTGCTCCACCCCGTCCACCAGGCCGAAGCGCAGCTCCATGATCTGGCGCTCGCGGGCGCTCAGACGCTCCACCGACCGGCGCAGCACCGCCCGTTCGGCGTCCTGTTCCAGGCGCTGGCCCACCTGGTTCTCGTCGGTGCCCAGCACGTCGGACAGCAGCAGTTCGTTGCCGTCGCTGTCCACGTTGAGGGGCTCGTCGATGCTGGCCTCCTGCCGTCGGCTGGAAGTCTTGCGCAGGTACATCAATATCTCGTTGCCGATGCAGCGGCTGGCGTAGGTGGCCAGCTTGATGTTCCGCTCGGGGGTGAAGGTGTTCACCGCCTTGATGAGGCCGATGGTCCCGATGGACACCAGGTCCTCGGGCGGCACCCCGCTGGACTCGTACTTTTTGGACAGGTAGACCACCAGCCGCAGGTTGTGGCAGATCAGCTCGTCGCGGGCGGCGCGGTCCCCGGCGGCCATCTGGGCCAGCAGGGCCTTTTCGGCCTCCGGGGACAAGGGCGCGGGCAGGCTGGGCCCGCCCGTGAGGTAATGCGCCGACCCAAACGCCCCCAGACGCGCCAGCAGGGCGCGCCGCAGCTTCCAAAACCATTTCAGCATCAAATCTCCCCTTTCCGATCACAGGCCCATCCGGCCGGCCAGCTCGCTGCCCAGCAGGACGGTCCAGCCCTCCTCCGCGCCGCCCGGACAAAAGGCGGCCAGCAGCCCCGTCTCCCGCCAGCACCTGCGCCCGGCCCGCCGCGTCAGGGCCGCGCCCGGCAAGGCGGGCAGCAGCGTCCGCCCGGCAATGGTGCCGCACACCAGATACCGCAGCCCCAGGGCGGGGCCTTCGGGCGCCTGCCCGGCAAAGGCGGCTTCCAGCACGGCCTGCGCTTCCTCCGGCAGGGCGTCCCGGACGGCGCCGTAGCGCACCAGCACCACCGCCCGGCCCGACACCGGGTCGGCCAGGGTAAAGCCGCTGTCGCAGAAGGCCAGCACCCCCGCCTGCGCGCCCGCCACCTCCAGCACGGCGGGGACCGACGCCCCGCCCGGCCTGCCCAGAAAGCCCAGCAGCCCCCGCACCGCCAGGTACACCCCCGCCGACGCGGCCAGCAGACGCCCCGGCGTGATGTCCAGATAGGCGGTCAGGTTGGCGGCGTGGCCCGACGGCACAAGCCCCGCCGCGCCCGCCAGCACCAGATTGAGCGCCACATACCACCCGCACAGCCGCAGGAACACCCGCGCCCCCGGCCAGCCGTAGGCCAGCGCCACCGTCCCCGCGCCGGCCGCGGCCTTGTACGCCAGGGCGGCGGGCAGCGGCAGCGCCGGAGCCAGCAGCACCAGGCAGCTGGCCGCCCCCAACGCCGCACCAGCCGCCAGACGCGGCCCGCTGCACCGCACCCCGGCCAGCAGCCCCGCCGCCAGCAGAAACGCCGCCCCGGCCGCAAAGTTGACCAGCAGCAGCTCGTCTATGTACAGCACTTTCAAACCGCATCGCCCCTGACGACCAGCATACCGCGCGCCGAGCGTAAAAACGCGCGAATCTTACCTTGCGGACGGCCGCCGCGCCCCAGGCGAAATTTTTTGCGGAAAGGGCTTGCAAAATCCTCCGCGTTGCGGTATAATACCACCTGCAAAGTTCATATGCCTCTTTAGCTCAGTCGGTTAGAGCACCTGACTGTTAATCAGGGTGTCGCCTGTTCGAGTCAGGCAAGAGGCGCTTGGGATGCAGTCCGGCCGGAGTGCATCCTTTTTTGTATAGTTTGCACACAAAAGGCCGGATTTTTCAGCATGAAATCCGCCTTTTGAGCACCGGAAATTGAAAATGGCCCCTTGAAGAAACTGTCGCATTGTGGTAAACTACACTTGAGCTTTAAGAGCCGCAAGGCTTGCAAAGCCGCAGCACCTCGATCAAAGGGTAGGCGCTCCCTTCTTTTGATAGCAGCTGACCTCTGCTTTGTCCTGTTTCTCCGCAGGGCAGGGCAAAGCAGAGGACTGCGTGCTGCTATAGGGCTATCCCTTTTGTTCGCCGCTGTGGGCCATTGGGGCCGGATGCGCGGGATGGAGCAATTTTCCTCTTGTGGATTCGGGCAGAATATGATAAAATGTGTCCATAGTCCTTGTGAACAAAATCATAATACATTTTGAAGAGATCGTGGCCGTTCGTCGCGTGTATCTCTTGTAAAGGAAACATCTATGCGCTATACTTATGTGCGGCAGCACGACTCAACGGACTGCGCAGCCGCCTGCCTTGCGATGGTGTGCCTCCATTACAGAAAGGAAATCACGATCACGCGGCTGCGTGACATGATGGGCACCGACCTGAAAGGCACCAATCTTGTGGGCCTGCAGAAGGCGGCCAATGAGCTGGGGTTCACCACAGCGGCCGTCCGGGTAGACCGTGAAAACTTTTTAAGTGACTTTTCCCTTCCCTGCATCGCGCAGGAGATCACCGACCAGGGGTTAACGCACTTCGTGGTCGTATTCAAAAAGACGACCATCCCCGACGAGGGCGCGCGGCGCAAGCATATGCTGGACGTCACCGCCGCGAAGGAGGAGGCCGACAAGACCGGCAAGAAGTACAAGGACAAGGAATACGTCATCGTGGGCGACCCGGCCACCGAGCTGCGCAAGATGACGCTCGACGAGTTCTACAAGAACTTCACCGGCGTGCTGCTTCTGCTGAACCCGACGGCTGACTTCCAGCCCGGCAAGGTCAAACAGGGCAGTATGTTCAAGCGGTATGTGAATTTGCTCCTGCCGCAGAAAAAGCTGTTCGCTTACGCTATCCTCAGCTCGGTCATTTTGACCATCTTGGGCATTGCGTCCTCGCTGTTCAACAAGATTTTGATGGACGAGGTGTTGCCCTACGGGCTGGATAACCTGCTGCTGACACTGATCCTCGTGTTCAGCGTGGTCAGCATCACCTCTGCATTCGTCACCTTCGTGCGGCAGTGGATTTTGGTCCATCTGTCCATCAAGATAGATATCCCGATGATGCTGGGGTACTTCGGGCACATTTACCATTTGCCCATGAAGTTCTTCGCCACACGCAAGACCGGCGATATCACCACACGCTACTCCGACGCCAATACCATCAAGTCCATCTTCACCAGCATCGCGCTGAGCCTGATCATGGACATCTCGATGGCCGTCATCACCGGCATCATCCTGTTCAGGATGAACGCCACCCTCTTTTCGGTCGCTTTGTTCATGACGCTGGTCAGCCTGCTGCTTGTGCTGATCTACCGGCGCCCCTACAAAAAGATCAACGAGGAGACGATGCAGCAGGCGTCCATCCTCAACAGCCAGATGATCGAGGGCCTGCGGGGCATCGAGACCATCAAGTGCAACGCCGGCGAGGACAACGAGCTGGAACGGCTCGAACGGGAGTACATCAAAAGCCTGAAGATCAGCATCCGGTCCAGCAAGCTCTCGACCACCCAGACGCTGATTACCTCTTTGATCTCCACCGGGTTCAGCATGCTGACCTATTACATCGGCATCATGCAGGTCCTGAATGGGGAGATGACCCTGGGCTCTTTCATGGCCTTCAGCACCCTTTCCAGCTACTTTACCAGCCCTGTGGGCAACCTGGTCAATTTGCAGCTCCAGATCCAGGAGGCTTCCATCTCGATGAAGCGCTTGACCGAGATCATGGACTATGAAGCCGAGCAGGCCAACGCCGATGAGCAGGAGTATACCGAGCTGGAACAGATCGAAGGCGACATCGAGTTCCGGGACGTGACCTTCCGCTACGGCAACCGCAACCCCGCGCTGGACCACGTCAGCTTTACCATTCCCGCAGGGAAAAAAGTGGCGCTGGTGGGCCATTCGGGCAGCGGCAAATCCACCATCACCAAGATGCTGCTCAAATATTACGAGCCGGAATCGGGTGAGATCCGGGTGAACGGCGTGAACCTGAACGAGTACACCAACGCTTCGGTCCGCCGCGCCATTTCCTACGTACCGCAGAACATTGAGCTTTTCAGCAAGACCATCCTGGACAACATCCGCATCTCGCGCCCTGACGCGACGCTGGAAGAAGTCAAGGAGGCGGCCAAAAAGGCGGACGCCCACGAGTTTATCCGCAAGCTGCCGCTGCAATACCACACCTACCTGGAGGAGGCCGGCAACGGCCTGTCCGGCGGTGAGAAACAGCGCATCGCTCTGGCCCGGGCCTTTTTGAAAGACTCGAACCTCTATATTCTGGACGAATCGACGTCTAACCTCGACTTTGCGACAGAGAATGCCATCTTTGACATGATCTACCATCAGCTGGCCGACCGTTCGATGCTGATCGTCGCCCACCGCCTGTCCACCGTCCGCGGCTGTGACCAGATCATCGTGATGGATGAAGGCCGCATTGTGGAGCAGGGTACCCACGATGAGCTGATGGCCAAACAGGGCAAGTACTACGCCCTGTGGAACCTGCAGCAGGGCATCTTCCGCAAGCGTGAGGAGCCCAAGCCCGTTGTCGAGACCGCCGCCCCCGCCCAAGACGACGAGGACGATGACGGCTCGATGACCTATTGATGGTGCAACCGGGTGCGCACCCGGTTACATAAATGGTTTTCACGCGGTTGCGCAACCGTGTGAGGATCGACACATTTTTTCGTTTCAATCATTTGAAGGGAGTAATTCATTATGATGATGCCTGCAAACTACTCTGTTATCGCAGAGAACGAAATGACCTATGTCAACGGCGGCGCTCTGATCGACTGCTTCGCCCCCCTGATGAACTCTTCCAACTGGAAGACCTTCAACACCAACCTGATCAAGATCATCGGCAACAGCTCCATGAAGAATTTCCTGGGCAGCACTGTTGGCGTTCTGTTCGGCGGCAGCTTCAGCTTCGACAACTGGGGTACTGCTCTCGAGGGCGCTTACTGGAAGGGCTTTGATACCGTTGACAAGGGCCTGAACACCGTTCTGTCTTGGGTTGGCGCTCTGGCTTCCATCTACACCCTGGGCACCGCTGACGCTAAGACCCTGCAGGGCGACAAGGTCCTGAAGATCGACGGCACCACTTTCTAAGTTAAGTCAGTATCCATTCTAAATTAAGAAAGGTGGTTCATCATGACCTTTCCTGCAAATTACGCAGTAATTGCAGAGGATGAGCTGACTTACGTCACTGGCGGCGGCGTGATCGCTAACGTTCTGCCCGCTGTCATGACCAGCGAGAACTGGCGTACCTTCAGCACCAACCTGATCAAGATCGTTGGCAATACCGTTCTGGGCAACTTTGTTGGCACCGTTCTGGGTACTGCCTTCGGCACCAACTATGCGTTTGGTGGCATCATCGATGCTATCAACACTGAGCTGGGCAAGCTGAATGGTGTCAATGGTCTCCTGCAGTCTATTGCCGGTCTGGCAGCAATTTATACGCTGGGCACTGCCGGTGCTAAGACCGTGCAGGACAACAACGTTATCGGTGTCTCCGGTGCTGCTGTTGAGGCCTAAGCTGGTTATTCAGCTCTAATCTCGATTGCAAGTGTATTTTAGTCTGACCCCGCCCCACGGGGTTGGGGCAGTTAAAATGCCTCGTTATGGTGTGCCAGGAGGCAAGTACCTCCTGGCGCACCTTATTTTTTATGGCAAAAGCTGTCTGTTTCATCCGCCCGGATGCGACAGGCAAACGCGGGCTGCGAACGCCCCGCATCACTTCCTTTCTGAAATTTTAAGGCTGAACGAGTGTCATGCTAAAATTTCTGTGAGGCGTTCGCGGTCCACGTTTGCCTGCTGCAGCAGCGCAGGGCAAACTACAAGGATTAAGGTGGATAACATGAACGAAATTTTAGTCAGCGAAAGCAAGACCCTCAAGCTCACCAACGTGCTCAGCCGCCGCATCATGCCGGAGGACTTTGCCAATATCAACCTGATCGTCACCCAGATGGAAAATTTTGTCCGCAGCCACGGCGCGCAGCCCATCGGCCCGCTGGTGCAGCACATCTGCATCGCCAAGGGCCCCAAGCCCGAGCCGCAGATGTACCTGCTGCGCCAGGCAAACCAGCTCATCACCCGGCTGGACCCGCAGTACCACATGGACGCCGTGCTGCGTGTGAAAAACTGCCTGTACGCCCACTACGTCGGCCCCATGGCCCGCAACGAACTGGCCAGCCAGAAGCTGAATATCTACGCCTTCGAGCATGACATCAAACTGGCCGGCAGCGCCTATACCATTTTTGTCAGCCAGGACGACGACGAGGGCGTTGTGGACGTCTTTATGGAGAAGGAATAAACCCATGACCAACGTGCATGTCACCAACCTCTACGACCTGCAGGACCGCCGCATCATGATGGAAAAGAAGCTGCCCCCCTACGGGTATGCCCTTTTGCTCATCGTGGCGGCCCTGATGATCGGCCTTGTGGCCTGGAGCACCGTCACCCCGCGCATCTATATCAGCCAGCTGCAGGGCACGGTGCAGTCCGCCAACAAGACCTATATCATGTCGTCGTATTCGGGCCAGATCACCGAGCTGACCATTTCGGAGGGCAGCTATGTCGAGCAGGGCGACCTGATCGCGCACATCAAGAGCACCGACATCGACATCCAGCAGTCCCAGCTGGAAAACCAGCTCGCCATCTACCAGACCCAGCTGGCCCAGTATAACAAGCTGATCCAGTCCATCCAGGACAACACCAACTATTTCAGCGAGTCGGACCCCGCCGACCAGACCTACTACTACCAGTACGAGAACTACCAGAGCCAGGTCGCGCAGCACACCTTTGACTCGTCGGCCTACCGCGCCGCCGGCTACAGCGAAGCGCAGATCCAGTCCATGATGGAGCAGAACCAGAGCGAGCTGGAACAGCTGTATTACTCTGCCCTGCAGTCCGCCGCCCAGAACGTGAGCAGCGTGCAGGCCAATATTGAAAACATCCAGTCCCAGCTGGACGCCCTGAGCACCGGCGCCAACGATTATTATATCTACGCCCCCACCTCGGGCGTCATCCACATGGACAGCCCCTACAGTGTGGGCATGGTGCTTTCGGCGGGCTCGGTGCTGGCCACCGTCGCCAGCGAGAACGCAGACTACGAGATCGTGGCCTATGCGGGCCTGAGCGACCGTCCCCTTTTGGACGTGGGCGACCCGTGCACCATCGCCATCACCGGCCTGGCGCAGACCGCCTACGGCACCCTGACCGGCACCGTCACCGCCATCGACAGCGACGTGACCACCTCCAACGGCACCTCCTTCTATAAAGTGACGGTCAAGCCCGACAGCACCTACCTCATCAGCAAGAGCGGCGATCAGGTGGACCTTGCCAACGGCATGAGCGTCACCGCCCGCGTCCAGTACGACGAAGTGACCTACTTCCAGTACGCTCTGGAGGCCCTGGGCGTGCTGACGAGGTAAGCTGCTCCCCTCTCAGGCGCGCCTGCCGGTTGCCCTCTCCGTCATGCCGCTCGGCGGCATGACACCTCCCCCACAGGGGGAGGCAAGAGCACGCCCGTGGGTGCCGGTCAGGCGGTGGTAAGGCAAACTTGCTTGCATCTTCGCCTTGCCGTGCAGTCTGCCCTGTTTGACGTGCGTATACTTGGCTCCCCCCGCGGGGGAGCTGGCGCGAAGCGCCTGAGAGGGGAGCACAGGCACCCGCCAGGCGCCCCTGAAAAGGGCCCTCTCCGGCCCTGCGGGCCACCTCCCCCGTAAACGTGGGAGGCTGTGGCCTATAGGTTACGTTAACCTCCCACGCGTGCGGGGGAGGTGGCACAGGACGCGCAAGCGGACTGTGACGGAGAGGGCGGCTCTCCCGCGCGAAAGGAGCTGTCAGCAAAGCTGACTGAGAGGGCCAAGAGGCCGCAGCGTTCCAATTTCCGTATAACCTTTGAGGTACAACATGAAGCGATTTGCAAAACGGCTGGCGGCAGCGCTGCTGCTGGCCGCCCTGACCGCCGGCGCGGCCCTGCCTGCCGGCGCCATCAAACTGCCCGAGTGGCCTTTCAAGCATATCGACGTGGAGAGCATCGAGCCCGGCGAATACAACGCCGAGATGGTGGTGGGCACCACCCAGCAGCTGAAACCCACCGTCCTGCCCGAGGACGCCAGCGACCCGGAGGTCACCTTTGCCTCGGACGACATCAGCATCGTGCAGGTGGGCCAGGACGGCCTGATCGGCGCGGCGTCGGTGGGCACCGCCCGGGTGTCCGCCACCGCCGACGGCGTCACCATCTACTACGACATCACGGTGGTGCCCGACCCGTCCACCGTCGTTTCGGACATGGATGCGGCGCTTTCCAGCGAGGAACTGGCCATCGGCGAGGTGGCCAATATCTCGGTGTCGGTCAGCCCCAGCTCGGCGGCCGCCACCGCCACCGTCACCTTTGCCTCCTCCAATGAGGCCGTCGCCACCGTCAACAACTTCGGGCGGGTCACGGCGGTGGGCAAAGGCTCCGCCACCATCACCGTCACCTGTGGGGACATCGTGCGCACCGTCAGCGTCCGCGTGTATATCCCCACCGACGGCATCCACCTGAATACCAACTACCTTGTCCTCAAGCCCGGCGAGACGGCCCAGATCAGCGGCAGCGTCAGCCCGGCCAGCGCCCCGCAGGGCCTGACCTTCCGTTCCAGCGACCACAGCGTGGCCACCGTGAGCGGCGGCGGCACCGTCACCGCCGTGGGCACCGGCTCCACCTCCATCATCGTTTCCAACGGGGACTCGTCCAGCATGGTGACGGTGATCGTCAACCAGGGCGGCGCCGGCGGCAGCTCGTCCAGCGGCGGGGGCGCCTCGTCCGAAAACGGCGGCGCATCCAGCCAGCCCGAGGCTTCCAGCGACCCCATCATCCAGCAGATCAACGACGCGCAGGGCGAGCTGGTCAACCTGAACCAGTCCGACGTGCCGGTCATCACCACCCAGATGCTGGACGCCCTGCGCCGCACCGGCAAGCAGATGAGCGTCACTGGCGAGGGCTATATCCTGACCATTGACGGCGCTGCCATCCGCAACACCCAAAACGAGATCGACACCGCGGTCGCCTTCGCGCCCAGCAGCAGCGAGGACGGGGTGGAGTTCACCCTCAACGCCGGCCGCGCCATGCCCTGCACCGTCCGCCTGACGGTCACGGGCGAAAACGCCGGCTACAGCCGCCTTTACCTCTACAACGAAGCCACCGGTCAGTGGCAGTACCTGAACAGCTACGCGGACAGCGTCGTCACCACCGACACCGCCGGCCGTTACCTGCTCACCAACGACACCCTGACCTTTGTCCACATGAATATGTACGCACTGGCCGCCGCGGGCGTCGTCCTGGTGGCCATCGTCGTGGTGTATATCGCAGTCAAAAAGCGGTACTGGTTCTGGTGATGCAGGCCATCCATATAGAATCTTACCATCCCTCCGGCAAACAAAGCCCCGCCTCCCATGCAGGAAGCGGGGCTTTGTTTCTTATTAGGGGGAACCCATTTCTGCGCGCCGGCGTTTACTCCACCGTGACGCTCTTGGCCAGGTTGCGCGGTTTATCCACGTCGCAGCCGCGCAGCACCGCCATGTAATAGGCGAACAGCTGCAGCGGCACGATCAGCTGCAGGGGCATGAAGATGTCCTCGTATTCGTCCAGCCGGACGACGTAGTCGGCTACGCCGTCGGGCACCACCGCATCCTTCGTGGTGAACAGCAGGACCTTCGCCCCGCGGCTCTTGGTCTCCTTGGCGTTGGAGATGGTCTTTTCATACACCGCGTGCTGGGTGGCCAGCGCGATCACCGGCACCCCGTCCGTCACCAGGCTGATGGTGCCGTGTTTGAGCTCGCCGGCGGCGTAGGCGTCCGAATGCACATAGCTGATCTCTTTCAGCTTGAGGCTTCCTTCCAGCGAGAGGGCGTAGTCGAACCCGCGCCCGATGAAAAAGCAGCTCTGGGTATTTACAAACAGGCTTGCCAGATACTTGATATACTCGCAGTCATCCAGCCGCGGCTTGACGACTTCGGGCGCGCGCTGCAGCTCGGCGGTATAGCGGCGGGTCTCGGCCTCGCTCAGTTTGCCGCGGGCGTAAGCCAGCCGCAAGGCAAACAGGTAGAGCACGCACATCTGTACCATGTACGCCTTGGTGGAGGCCACCGCGATCTCGGGCCCCGCATAGGTGTACATGACGTAGTCGGCCGCCCGGGCGATGCTGCTGCCCACCACGTTCACGATGGCCAGCACCGGCACGCCCCGGCTTTTTGCCAGTTTGAGGGCGGCCAGGGTGTCGCTGGTCTCCCCCGACTGGCTGATGATGACCACCAGGTCCTCGGGGTCGAGGATGGGGTCCCGGTAGCGGAACTCGCTGGCGATGTCCACCTCGGCGGGCAAGCGGGCCAGCTTTTCGATGGCGGTCTTGCCCACCATGCCGGCGTGCATGGCGGTGCCGCAGGCCACCAGATGGACCCGCTTGATGGCCGCCAGGCGCTGGTCGGTCAGCTCGGGGATGCGCAGGTCGGGCAGGCCGTCCTCGATGCGCGGGCTGATGGTGGCCGTGATGGCCGCCGGCTGCTCGTTGATCTCTTTGAGCATGAAGTGGGGGTAGCCGCCCTTTTCGGCGGCCTCCACGTCCCAGTCGGCGGTCAGCTTTTCCCGCTGGACAAGCCGCCCAAATTCATCGTAGAAGGTCACGCCGTCCGCCCTGCAGACCACTATGTCCCCTTCTTCTAGGACGCTGTAGCTGCGGGTATATTTGAGGATGGCCGGGATATCCGACGCCAGGAAGTTCTCCCCTTCCCCGTAGCCCACGATGAGGGGGCTTTCCCGCCGGACGGCGAACAGGGTGTCGGGCCAGTCCCGAAAGAGGACGGCCAGGGCGTAACTGCCCCGCACCCGGGCCAGGGCATCGGTCAGGGCCCGCAGGGGCTCGCCGTGGTAACAGCTGTCGATCAGTTTGACCAGCACCTCGGTGTCGGTCTCGCTGACAAAGGTATAGCCCTTGCCCTCCAGCATGGTCTTGAGGGCCCCGTAGTTTTCGATGATGCCGTTGTGCACGATACTGACGTACGGGGTGGAATGGGGGTGGCTGTTGACGTCGCTGGGTTCCCCGTGGGTGGCCCACCGGGTGTGCCCGATGCCGCAGTGGGCGGCGCGCAGACCGGCGGCGGTCGCTTCTTCCAGCTTGGCCCGCAGGGCGGTCAGCCGCCCTTTGCTCTTGATGACCCGGATGCCGCCATCCACAGCCAGGGCCAGGCCGGCCGAGTCGTACCCGCGGTACTCCAGCTTGGTCAGGCCGTCCAACAATACGTTCTGGGCACAGCGAGCGCCCACATAGCCTACAATGCCACACATAAGCAAAACACCTCTCTCAAAGGGCGCATCTGGACATTCCCCGACGCTGTCCCATTCTGCCTCTTTTGGCGAACGGTCCGCCTGTTTGGATTCCAAAATACACCCTGGCCGGCAGAATTTTCTGCCAGCCTCCTGGGGCGGCGCAGATGACGCCGCCCGGCTGCATTCTGTTCATGGCTTGCTTTTGAAGGGATCTGTTGCGGTATTGCTGCCGTTTTTTGCCCTTCTCTGTCGGCTGGCAGAGCCCTCAGCCGGAAAGACATCCGCCGAAACGTTCGATGATCCTTCCCCTCGTCACCCTCACGGCTGTCACCCGCGTGGCCCGGCGCTTTTTGTCAGCCAAAGGTCCACATTCCCCCTTTCAAATCTCGTTTTCTCCTCACCGTTTGCCCAGCATCTTGTGCAGGCGGGGCTGCCACAGCAGCTTATACACCCGCAGCAGATTGACCAGCGCGCGGTCAAAGAGCAGGAACGCCGCGTTCCCGATCGCCAGCGTGACCGCCGCCAGAGCCACGGCCGCCAGCTGGAACGCGTCGCTGCCCTGCCCTGCCGGGAACAGCAGATACAGCAGCCCATACAGCAGCAGGACTGCCCCGTTGCAGAGCAGCAGCTTTGCCCCCACCCGCAGCGGGGCGGGACGGATGCGGTCCAGCCGCGGCTTGACCAGGGGGTAATACCCCAGCAGGAACACAAAGAAAAGGGCCGTCTCCTTGTCCGGGACCACGAACAGTCCCAGCAGGCCGGCGGCCCCGTAGGCCGTCCAGGCCCAGCGCGGACCGCATTCCACGGCCACCGCGCCAATCAAAATGCCCCCGGCTGCGGGGGCGATGAACATGGCCACCGGGATGATGGCCCCCAGCAGCATCAGCACCACCGAGACGGCCACCGCCATCCCGCACAGGGCCACCGGCCAGCTTTGTTGATTTCGTTTCATGAAGGCAGCTCCCAACGCAGATCCCAGGCGCCGTGCTCCAGGGGGTCCACTTCGTCCCGCAGGCCCAGGATCATGATGTTGTCCAGCAGCGTGCGGTTCAGTTTGACGTCCATCAGGGTGTACACCCGGGACAGGTCGTTGATGGAGGCAATGGCCTGACGGCGGGCGTTCTCGTGGGCGGCCTCCCCACTCAGGCCGTTGGCCAGAAAGACATTGTAGCGGCCCTCTTTCTGGTCCTGCTCGTGGCGGTCCGCTTTGTCCAGCAGGTAAAACGCCTTGCCGATGCAGCTGCCGATGTACCGCATATTCTTGCGCTGGACCGGGTCGTCGGGGGCCAAAATGGAAAAGAGAGCGCCGTAGACGTTGCTCATGGGCTCGGACGCCACAGAATAGTTCTGGCTCCGCAGCTGGTGCTGGGCGGCGGCCTGGGCCTGCTGCTGGCAGAAGATCCGCTCCAGAGCCGGTTCTTCCTGGGCGGCCTTGTGGTAGGCCCCCTGCAGGGTGAATTTCTGGCTCATCCGCTCCACCTGCTGCTTGAAAGGCAGTTCCTCATTGCGGCGGTCCTGCAGGCGGTGCCAGCTCATCAGCACCTCGATCTGGGCGGCCAGCCGGATACCCTTGGTCTGGCACATGACCGGCACCCGGGACAGACTGCCCGGCAGCCGGATCTCGCGGCAGGTGGCCTGACGGCCCGCCAGGCTGTCGGCCAGCAGGGCCATCACGCCGCCCCTGTAGGAGAACAGCGCCCCATAGGGTACGATGCCGAAGTCGAGGTACACCTGATACTTCACCCCGCGCATATAGCGCAGGTAGATATTGTAATCCCGGAGCGAAAGTTCCGGCAAATATGGGTGAAGTCTGCCTGTCATCATGGCCCATGCCTCCCAGTTTGCCCGGCCCGCCGCAGCGGACCCCATGCAGAGCGCAGAAAAAACGTGTTTTTGGGCCGGGCAGCCCTTCGCGGCAGCCGGACCGGGGCCTTCCAAGGGCCCAACTGCCTCTAGTATAATCTATTTTGGTCCAAGATGCAATTCCTATTTGAAAACTCTTTCAGTTTGTCCTGTCAATGATTCCGCCGCGCCGCTCTCAAACGCCATTTTTTGATGTTGCAGCGTCTCTTTCATCTATCTCCATTTCTTGATGTATTTTCCCCGTTTTTTAAGGGTCATTTCTCCGTCATTTGTCTGAACGGGGGCCTTTGCCGCCCTTTTCAAAACCGTTTTTAGCGTGCGGATGGCCCCGGCGTCCGTCGAAACCGTCCTTCGAGAGGGCCGGCATGGGCTTTGCCGCCTTTGCGCCCGGCGCGCTGTAGTACATATAGACCTGACAGGGGATCATCCCGTTGTACATTTTGCGGCGCTTGGCGGCCCGGCGGCCGTAATGGGCTTCAAACTCCATGTCGGCGGTGATGATGTAGGCGCCGGCACAGGGGTGGGCCTCCATCTGGCGGCCAAAGGTCTGGGCCAGACGGGCCGCCCCGTCGATGGTGCTCATCCGCTCGCCGTAGGGAGGGTTGGTCAGGACGATGGCCTCGGGCCGGGGGGCAAAGTCTTTCACGTCCGCCACCTCGAAATGGCAGCGCTTGTCAACGCCGGCCAGCCGCGCATTGGCCCGGGCCAGCTCGACGGCGGCCGGGTCGATGTCGTAGCCGAAGCCCTCAAAGGCGGCGTCCTGCTTGATCTCATCCAGCGCTTTCCGGCGCTGCTCGGCCCAGACGGCCGGCGGGACAAAGCTGTACCGCTCGGCGGCAAACCGGCGCTGCAGGCCGGGGGCCATGTTCAGGGCCTTCTGGGCCGCCTCGATGACCAGCGTACCGCTGCCGCAGAAGGGGTCCTCGACCAGGCTGTCCCGGCGCACGCGGCCCAGGTCCACGATGGTGGCGGCCAAGGTCTCCCGCAGGGGGGCTTCCATGGCGTTGCGGCGGTAGCCCCGCTTGTGCAGGCCCTCGCCGCTGGTGTCCAGCATGATCTCGCACAAATCTTTGCGCAGCAGGAACTGGACCCGGTACTCGCTGCCCGTCTCAGGCAGCACCGAAGTGTGGTGCCCGTGCATCAGCCGCTTGACGATGGCCTTTTTGATGATGCTCTGGCAGGCCGGCACGCTGGACAGCTTGCTGTTCAGGGACGAGCCCTTGACCGGGAACGCCGCGTCGGCGGGCAGCAGCTCCTCCCAGGGGATGGCGTACACCCCGTCAAAGAGGTCGTCGAAAGTCTCGGCCTTGTAGCTGGCCAGCAAAAGCAGCACCCGCTCCACCGTGCGCAGGTTGAGGTTGGCGGCGGCGATCAGGTCGGCCCCGCCCCGGAAGGTCAGCCGGCCGTCGGTGACGCGCAGGTCCCCGGCGCCCAGCCGCCGCAGCTCGAAGCTGGCGGTGGACTCACAGCCGAAAAAGCAGGGGGCGATCAGTTCATAGGTTGCAGACATGGGACATCCTTTCTTTCTGGTAACGTCAAAACAGGCCCGCCCTCAAGCGGCGCGCAAGGTCAGCTTGCACTTCTCCCGCTGCGGGCAGGCCCGGTGTAGTTATGTGGTTGTGTGCTGGCCGCTCAGCGTCCGCCGCGCCGCCCGCGGGTAGCCGAACCGCCCCGGCGTCCGCCCGACTCGTGGTCCAGGTCCGCCAGCTTGGATTCGCTCTGGCTCTTGAAGCGGCTCATCATGTCCTCAAAGGACAGGTTGTCGCTGCGGGCAGGGGGCTTGGGCTGCCACACCCGGGGCCCGTCGTCCCGGGGAGGACGCCGGCCGCCGCGGGGGCCGTTGCCGCGGCCTTCCCGTGCATTGTTACGGCCGCTGTCCCGCGCAGGGCGCTCGGGACGGGGCAGCAGCTGCTTGATGGACAGCGCGATCTTGCCCTCCGGCGAAATGCCGATGACCTTGACCTTGACCGTCTCCCCTTCGTGGAGCACCGCCGCGATATCCTGCACATAGGCGTTGGACACCTCCGAGATGTGGACCATGCCCACCTTGCCCTCGGGGAGAGCCACGAACGCGCCGAATGGCTTGATGCCGGTGACCCGGCCTTCCAAAATATTACCGACCTCTAACAAAGTTTCTACCCTTTCTTCTGCCCAAAAGACACAAATTCTTCTCTGTGTGGAGCTGCCAGGCCAAGCCCGCCGCAAACGGGCCGTCAGTTGCCTGAAATATCCACAATGATCCGCTCGTTGGGAGCCGCGTAGCCGTAGGAGTCCCGCGCGATCCACTCGACGATGTCGTCGGGGTCGCCGCTGAGGATGCGTTCCAGCTCCTCATTCTCCGACTGCTGCTGCGCGATCTGCTCGTTCAGCGAGTCCAGCTCCGCCTGTTTGGAGCTGATGGTGACCTGGTTGGAAATGTAAGCCGCCAGCATACTCAGCAGCAGCAGGACAAACAGCAGGCGGCTGACCGCCCACCAAAGCGTTTTCGCCTTTTTACGGGTCCGTGCCATTGCGTCCGCCTCCCATGGATCAGACTGCGTACAACCGTTTTTGTTATACGTTTGAATTATACAACAGATGCGGCGTGTTTTGCAAGCTCTTTTTTTGGTTTTCTGCCGCCGTTTTTGCCGTTTTTTGGGCGCGGCGCAGCCGGCGGGCGCGCCATGCCCTGCCCACAGGGCCAAAGCAGCTCCGTTTCAGCCAGCGGCCCGCCGCACGCCAGGGCCACAGCACCAGCGCCCAGGCCCGGCCGGCCAGAGGCCCCAGCAGGCTGTGGGCCCCCAGCGCCCCCAGAAAGCCGGCGGCCAGCATATACCACCGCAGGCTGCCGGCGTCGCTGTAGCCGGCGGCATAGCTCTGCAAAAAGAGCAGCAGCATCCCCACCAGGGCCACGTCGGGCAAAAAAGCGCCCCGCCCTTTGCCGGGGGCCAGGGCCCGCAGCGCCCCCACCAGCGCCCCCAGGTACAGGCAGCAGACGATCTCCCACCCCGCCTGCCAGGGGGCCAGCACCGGGGCCATCAGCGGACCAGGCGGCGCAGCAGGCCGCCCGGGGTGCGGGCCTCGGTGTATTCCAGGGCGTCGATGCGGCCGGAAAGTTTCGCCTCGCCCCGCTCCAGGTCCAGGGCGGTGACGCTCAGGTCCCCGCCCGAGAGGTTCAGCACGCAGTCCGCCAGCGAAAGCGCCGCGCTGTCAGGGTCGCACCGGATCACCTTGCGCACCCCCGTGACGGTCAGCTGGCTGCGGGACTCCAGGATCAGGTTGTGGGGCGCGGTGTCGGCCGGGCGGCCGGTCTGTTTTTCCATATCCTCGCCTCCCCGCTGTCTTGCTACCAACAGACTATGCGGCGGGGCGGGCGGTTTATTCCGGCGCGCCCTCCGAAATGATCTCGTACATCTCGCGGGCCACGTCCTTGGTGCGGGGCTCGGCGTCCGAGAGGACCCGCACCTTCACCGGCCGGTTGCCGAACGTGATCTCGATCACGTCGCCGGGGGCAACGGCGGCCGAAGCCTTGGCCACCTTGCCGTTGATGAGGATGCGGCCGGCGTCGGCCACCTCGTTGGCCACCGTCCGCCGCTTGATGAGGCGGGAAACCTTCAAATACTTATCCAAACGCATAGCAGTTCTCCTTTGACATACAAAAAGCTGCCGGCCGTCCGCACGGGGCGGACCCTTCCGGCAGCGGGTGGATGGGGTGCTTGTTACAGGGAGTCTTTCAGCGCCTTGCCCTGCTTAAAGACGATGCTGCGGGACGCAGCGATGGTGATGGGCTCCTGGGTGCGGGGGTTGATGCCCTGCCGCTCGGCCCGCTCCCGCACTTCAAAGGTGCCAAAGCCCGAGATGGTGACCTTTTCGCCGTTGGCCAGAGCGTTGCTCAGGGCCTCGAACACAGCGTTCACCGCCTTGTCGGCGTCCTTCTTGGTCATGTCGGTGTTTGCCGCGACCTGCGCGGTCAGATCAGCCTTGGTCATAAAATGGTACCTCCAAATTTATTGTTCTGTTTGATGGGCGTCCCGACCGCTTTCCAGCGCCTTGCAGAACGCCTTGGATGCAAATGTGAGGGCTTCCTCCGCATCGAGCCCCGCCAGCCGGATGGAATCCACCGCGGCAAAGAGCATCTCCCCTGCCGCCCGTGCCCTGTCCTCTGCGCCGCCGGACTGGGCGGCCGCCTGCCAGCAGCGGCAGGCTTCTTCCAGGGCGGCCAGCGCCTCGCTTTGCTGTGCCGGGCCGGCGCCGTGGCCGGCAGCCCGCTTTTGCAGCTTCTGGGCCCGCATCAGGGCCGGCAGGGTGACCGGGACGCTGTCCAGCTCGTCGGCCAGGGTGCGGCGGCCCTTTTCCTTATTTTTGAGCGCATCCCAGCCGTTTATTCCGGCATTCTGCGCCGCCGACGAAGCAAACACATGCGGGTGCCGGTAGACCAGTTTCTCGCACACTTCCCGGCAGATGTCCTCGAAGGTGCTGCGGCCCTGTTCTTCCTCCAGCACGACGTGGAAGGCGACCTGCATCAGCACGTCGCCCAGCTCCTCCCGCAGCATTTGGGGATCATCGGCGTCGATGGCCTCCAGCGCCTCGCAGGTCTCCTCCAGAAAGTTTTTGCGGATGGACTGGTGGGTCTGCACCCTGTCCCAGGGGCAGCCGTCCGGCCGGCGCAGGATGCGGACGATCTCGACCAGATCCTCCGCGGTATAGTGCTCCTTTTCAGGCCAGTCGATCATCCAGCCACGCTCCCTTTCCGCCGGCTCATGCGGCATAAATCCGAAATTATTCTACCGTATACGCCGCCGTTTTGCAAGTGGTTATGCCGGTTTTTAAGAAAAAACTTTGCGCGGGCCGTCGAAAAAGTCCCGTCCAGCCAACATGTGCGGATGGACGGGACACCGACAGGGAAATTTAGCGCTGAGAGTGTGCGAGCCGCTTTGCGGCGAGTGCGCGGTTCTGCGCTAAATTTTGTCCCCAGGGACTGCGCAGCCGAGGCGCATCCTGCGGATGAAACAGCCGAAGCGGAGCAGGGGCAGCGGTCTGCCATTTTCAAGCGCCATTTTTGGCGTGCAGAAAATGCAGGGAACCGCAACCATTAGGGGGAAGGAATTTCTGTCGCGCGACTGCGCGCAGAAATGGGTTCCCCCTAAAGCGTGGCGCTTTTGCGACACGTTGAAGCGCCGCGGAAACATTTTTACAGCTGTGCGCCGCACTTGGTGCAGAACAGCGCGTCGGGGGCGACCTCTGCGCCGCACTGGGGGCAGTACTTCCGGCCCGGCTCCCCTGCCTGCGTGCTTTCGGCGGGGGCTGCGGGCTCGGCCTCGTCCTGGACGGGGTCGGCCATGACGTCGGCCAGGTCGGCCTCGGGCTCGGCCGTCACGTTCTCCACCTCGGTGGCCTCGGCGGGGGTCAGTTTGGCTTTCAGCTGGCGGTTCTCCTGCTCGATCGAGTCGATCATGTCGATGTATTTGTCCACCAGGGGCTGGTTTTCCTCATTGCCTTTGGCCAGGCTGTAGACCAGCGCTCCCAGCTGCCGCTGGGCCTTGTTGATCTTGGCCTGGTTCGACAGGATCTTGGCCTGGGTCTTGCCTTTTTCGGTCAGGTCGCTGGCGACGCTGACCCCGATCTCTACATATTCACGGCTTTTGGCAAGGATCGTATCCTTCCATTTTTCTGCATCCATCATCAAAGACACCTCGCTTCTCCGTTATCTCGGGGCGGCGGCCGGGCTCTGCCGGGGCCGCCCTGCTATAAAAGTAGTATACCGCACTTTGCAGCGGGATGCAACAATCCAGGCGCAGCTTTTACAGTTTTATGATTTTTTTGCAACGAAATTTTTGCACTTTGCCCGTCAGCGGTAGAATTCCCGCAGCATGGCCCCCTCGGGGATCAGCTCGCGGCCCAGCGGCTCCACGTGCTCAAAGCGGCGGGCCGTCTCGTCCCACATCTCGGTGTAGATGCTGTCCGGGGACATGACCCGGCCCACCTCGGGCAGCAGCCCGGCGATGATGGCCAGCTCGTAGGTGAAGGCTGTGTCCAGCAGAAAGTCTGCCGTGTTCTTGAAGCCCTTGATGTACCGCGTCTCGCCGTCCAGCACCCGCTCCCACATGGCAAGGGTCTTTTCGGGGCTGCGGCCCCGGGTGGCGGCGTCCCGCAGCACGCGGCGGCACAGCCGGATGTCCTGGGTGCCGATCAGGCGGCGGCCCTCCTGGCAGTATTCCTCCCGCAGGCCGGCGTAGATGCGGTAGACGTGCCCCGAGGGCACCAGGCTGGTCAGCATGGGGTTGAGGGCGTGGATGCCCTCCACGATGCAGACGCCGCCCGCCAGGTCGATGGGCTCGGTCTTTTCGGCCCGCTCCTCCTTGACGAAGTCGTAGGTGGGCAGGACGGTGTGGTCTGTCTGGCTCAGCTCCTGCAGGCACTGGCGGATCAGGGGCATATCCAGCGTGTCGGGGTGCTCGTAATCCAGCGTGCCGTCTGGCATTTTGGGGTAGTACTCCGACCCGCGGAAAAAGTTGTCCAGGCTGATGACCTGAGCCGGGGTGCCCATCTCCCGCAGTACGGCGGCCAGCTTGTGGGAGGTGGTGGTCTTGCCGCTGGCCGAAGGCCCTGTCAGCATGATGATCTTTGCCCCCGACTGGCGGATCTTCCGGGCCGCATAGCGCAGCCGCCGGGCATAGCTCTCCTCGCAGGCGGCTGCCAGTTCGGGGCCGCTGCGGGCCGCCACGTTGCACAGGTCGATCTCCACCAGGCGCTTAGGTACCCAAATCGTGATCATAAAAAGCAGCCACTCCTTTTTTGCGCTCCAGGACTTCGTCAAAGCGCTGGATGTATTCGTTGGGATACTTGAAGTTGAAGATGCGCTGCATCCTGTGGCCGGCGGCGTCCACCAGCTTGGTGCTGCCGCCCGCCCCCGCCGAGAGGATGGTCTGGACTTCTTCCATGATGTAAATGTTGTAAAAGCCCTCTTTCCCCGGCTTGCTCCAGCCCACGTTTTCGAGGTTCTGCAGGGTGTTCTTCTGGCGGTAGAGGTAATAGGGCCGGTAGCCGGCGGCGGGCAGCAGGCGGCAGGTTTCCAGCATGGCGGCCACGTCGGCGTAGTCGTCCGCCTGCTGGTCCATCACGATGCGAGACGCCCGCTTGAGGGTCAGGGTGTGGACGGTGATATTCTCGGGGTCCAGGCCGATGGCGGTGTGCAGGCTGCGTGCAAAGCCCTCCACCGTGTCCCCCGGCAGCCCGGCGATCAGGTCCATGTTGATGTCGGTGTGGCCGGCGGCCCGGGCGGCGGCGTAGCAGTCGAGGATATCCTGGGCCGAATGACGGCGGCCGATCCGGGCCAGCACCTCGTCCGAGAAGGTCTGCGGGTTGATGGAGATGCGGGTGGCCCCGTACTCCTTGATGACGGCCAGCTTTTCGGCGTCGGTGCAGTCGGGGCGGCCGGCCTCCACCGTGTACTCGGCCAGGCCCTCCAGGGGGAAGTTGGCCCGCACCGTGCCCATCAGCTGGCGCAGCTGGGCCGCCGAAAGGCTGGTGGGGGTGCCCCCGCCGATGTAGATGGTCTGCAGCTGCAGCCCTGCCTGTCCGGCCTGTTGGCGGATGGCTTCCAGCTCCCGGCACAGGCAGTCCACATAGGGCTGCACCAGCTTGCGGTCCCGGTCCAGGTTGCAGCTGACAAAGCTGCAGTAGCTGCACCGGGAGGGGCAGAAGGGGATGCCGATGTACAGGCTGTAGGCTTTTGGCTGCGCGCCCCGCCGGAGGATCGGCTCCTGCAAACCGGCGATGGCCTTGGCCATCCGGTATTTTTCTTCCGAGCAGTCGAACCGCTCGAGGAACAGCCGGTCGATCTGCGCTTCGTCCCAGCCGGCCGAGCGCTTGTCGTGGATCAGCCGCACCGGGCGCACGCCGGTCATCTTGCCCCAGGGCGGGCGCAGCCCGGTCCATGCCCGCAGCAGGCCATAGGTCAGGCTTGCCAGGGCGAACTCGGGGGTCTCCTGTTCGGGCAGGGGTGCGGTGACGGTCTTGCTGCGCCCGTTTTCCCGCACCGTCGCCGAGAGGCCCTCGGGGCCGCAGCTGGCCCAAACGCAGTCCTCCCCTTCTTCCGGCGCAGCCAGGGTCAGGGGCGCCATGGGGTAAAAGATGCGGACGAGGTGCTCCACATCGTAGCCCGAAGGCAGTCCAGTGATGTAAATTTTCATGGTTGTGTCAATCCTGTTTGCACGCGCTCTTGATGTACCAGTTGTGTTTCAGCTCCTCCCCAAAAGTGGAAAGGTCCCCGTGCCCCGGCAGGACCTGCGCCTGCTCCGGGATGGGCAGGCCGGCCAGCTTGCGCAGCGACTCGTTCATCTGGCGGGTGCTGCCGCCGGGCAGGTCGGTGCGGCCGACGCTGCCCGCAAAGAGGGTGTCCCCGGTGAAAAGATACTGCCCGCACAGCAGGCAGACGCTGCCGGGGGTGTGGCCGGGGGTGTGCCACGCGGTGAACTCCATCTCGTCCACCTTGACCACGCCCCCCTCCTCATAGCCGCTGTCCGCCGCCTGCAGCGGGAAGAACTGCCCGCCGCCGAGGTCGGCCTTTTCGCACCAGAGCCTGGCGTGCCACTGCTCTTTCAGTTCGGCGGCGCTGCCCACATGGTCGAAGTGGCCGTGGGTGCAGAGGATATCGGTGAGGGCCGCGCCCTCCTTTTTCAGCAGCTTGTTGTAGTCCTCCGCGGCGGCGGCCGGGTCGATGACCGCGGCGTGGCCGGCGTCCGAGATCAGCAGAAAGGTGTTGGTGTACATGGGGGCCTCGCCCACCACATGGTATGCCTTCATCTCAGTCTCCTTTCTTCCATTCGTCGGTGTCCATCACGATGGTGCAGGGGCCCTCGTTCACCAGGGACACCTGCATCGAAGCCCCGAACTCCCCGTGCTGGACCTCCTTCAGGCCCTGCTTGCCCATTTCGGCCAGGAACAGCTCGTAGGCTTCCACCGAGAGGGGCGGCTTTGCGGCCCGGATGAAGCTGGGGCGCATCCCCTTTTTGGTGTCGCCGTAGAGGGTGAACTGGGACACCACCAGCGCCGAATAGCCGTTGTCCCGGGCGCTGCGGTTCAGCTTGCCGTTTTCGTCGTGGAAGATGCGCAGCCCGGCGCACTTTTCGGCAAAGCGGGGCACCATGTCCAGGGTGTCGGTGTCCTTCACCCCGAACAGGATCACCAGCCCGGGGCCGATGGAGCGGGGCTCGCCCCCTTCCACCCGCACGCTGGCCGAGGAGACGGCCTGTATCACAGCTCTCATAGTGTTTACTCCTTCAAACGCCGGGTAAAACCGGCGGTGTATTCAACTTCTCGTAACTTTCAGCACGTCCCGGATCTTGCCCAGGCGGGCCACCACCCGGTCCAGGTGCTCGGTGTTGTTGATGCCGATGGTCAGGTTGACGATGCCGTAGTTGTCCACCTGGCGGGCGTTCATGTTGTAGATGGGCACCCGCATATCGGACAGCGCGTTCAGCACGTCCTTGAGCAGGTCGTTGCGGTCCAGCGCCAAAATCTCCACACCGGCCTTGTAGCTCTCCTTGACGCTGTCGGCCCAGTAGGCCTTGACCCAGCGGGGGGCGTTGGAGGGGTCTTTCATGCTGGCGGTGGCGTTGACGCAGCTGGCCTTGTGGATGGACACCCCAAAGCCCCGGGTGATGAAGCCCACGATGGGGTCGCCGGGCAGAGGGTTGCAGCACTTGGCAAACTTGATGGGGGTGTTGTCGAAGCCTTCCACCACCACGCCGTCGGTGGAGTGGACCTTGCGCAGATCCACCTTGGGCAGCTCGGGGGCGGGGGCCTCGGCGGCCTTCAGCTTCTGGTACTCCTCCTTGAATTTGGGCATACAGTTGGCGATGGTGATGCCCCCGTAGCCGATGGCTGCATACAGGTCCTCGGCGCTGTTCTGGCGCATCCGGCGGCAGCACCCGCCCACGAACTCGTCCAGCTTGTCGTCGGGGATGGCGATGCCCTCCCGGCGCAGCTCCTTGGCCAGGGCGTCGCGGCCTTCCGCGATGTTCTCGTCGCGGCGCATCTTTTTGAACCAGTTGCGGATCTTGCTCTTGGCCTCGCTGGTCTTGACGATCTTGAGCCAGTCCCGGCTGGGGCCCTTGTCGGCGGGGCCCAGGATCACCTCGATGATCTCGCCGGTGGCCACCACATGGTCGATGGGCACCATCCGGTTGTTCACCTTGCAGCCCACCATCCGGTTGCCCACCGCCGAATGGATGGCGTAGGCAAAGTCGATGCAGGTAGCCCCTGCCGGCAGGTTGATGACGTCCCCCTTGGGGGTGAAGGCGAACACTTCCTCCGGCAAAAGGTCGCTTTTCAAGTCGTGGAGCAGGTTGCCGGAATCTTCGGACACGCGCTGGTTTTCCAGCAGCTGGCGGACCCAGGCCAGCCGCTCGTCCAGCTTGTCGTGGCCGCCCAGGCCCTCCTTGTACTTCCAGTGGGCGGCGACGCCGTATTCGGCCTGCTCGTCCATCTGGCGGGTGCGGATCTGCACCTCGAAGGGGATGCCCTCGTGCCCGATGACGGTGGTGTGCAGGCTCTGGTAGCCGTTGGGCTTGGGGGTGGAGATATAGTCCTTGAAGCGGTTGGGCAGGGGGTGGTACATATCGTGGATCAGGCCCAGCGCGCTGTAGCACTCGGTGATGGTGTCCAGGATGATGCGGACGGCGTAGACGTCGTAGATCTCGTCAAAGGACTTGTTCTGGACGAACATCTTGCGGTAGATGCCGTAAATGCTCTTGACCCGGCGCTTCATGGCGGCGCCGTGGATGCCGCTCTCCTCCAGCCGCTTTTCGATCAGGGCCGACACCCCGGCTAGGAATTCCTCGCCCGAGCGCTCGCTCAGCAGCTTGCTGATCTCCTCGTAGCCCACGGGGTCCAGGTAGTGGAGGCTGCGGTCCTCCAGCTCTTCCTTGATGTTCAAAATGCCCAGGCGGTTGGCGATGGGGGCGTACACCTCCATCGTCTCGCGGGCCTTGTCGCGGCGCTTCTGCTCAGGCCAGGCGTCGCCGGTGCGCATATTGTGCAGCCGGTCGCACAGCTTGATGATCATGACCCGGACGTCCTGGCTCATGGCCAGCAGCATTTTCCGCAGGTTCTCGGCCTGCTGCTCCTCGATGCTGGAAAACTGGATCTTGGTCAGCTTGGTGACGCCGTCCACCAGCAGGGCCACTTCGGCCCCAAAGGCCGACTTGACCTCGTCGATGGTGATGGGCGTGTCCTCCACCACGTCGTGGAGCAGGGAGGCGGCGATGCTCTCGGTGTCCATGCCCAGGTCCAGCACCAGCCGCGCCACCGCCAGCGGATGGCAGATATAGGGCTCGCCGCTGCGGCGGCGGGCGTCCTTGTGGGCCTCGTTCGCCATGCGGTAGGCCTTTTCGATCATGTCCATGTTGTAGGCCCGGCCGCTGGCCTTGATCGCCTCGGTCAGCTTGTCATAGGTGATGATCTCGGGCCGCGCCTCGGAAGGCACCATATAATCCACTGCCTCGGCGGGGGCGGCCGTAGCTGCCACGGTGCCGATCTCCCGCACCTGATGCTGCAGGTGGGTCTTGGCGGTATAGGAATCCTGCGCGGAGGCAGGAGCCGCTGTCTTTTTTCCCTCTGGCATATTACGTTTCCTCCAAATTCTCCTCCAGACACTTCAGGATCGGCGCGTCGGCCAGGTTCTTCTTGCCGCTGACCCGCACCAGTTCCAGATACGAAGCGCCGCCCTGGCCGGCCACTTCCACCAGGCCCACCTGGCGCAGGGCGGTCAGCGCCACCAGGGTCTTGCCGGTGCAGCCCATCCGGGCGCACAGAGGCTGCAGGTCGCCGGCGTGCCAGCGCCGGGTCTTGAGCTCGCGGTAGACGGCGGCCACTTCTTCCCGCGTGGGGGTCACCAGGCGCCGGTCCTCCTCCGAGAGGGAGGCCCCCCGGCGCAGAGCGTCCACCAGAGCGGCCTGCCGGGCCGCGTCGGGGCCCAGCCCCGCCGGGTGGATGTCGATGATCCGGCCCGAGAGCTGGGGCCCTCTGGCCCCGTCGTAGACCGACAGGCTGAGGGCCGCGTCCACCGCGTCTCCCGGCTGGTAGGGCGCCTGCTCAGGCCCCACGCCGAACCAGACGGCGTAGATCGACGCGCTGCCCTGATGCAGCCGCAGCCGGCAGTGCTTGCCCTCCGAGACGGGGTAGATGCCCTCGATCACGGCGTGTTCCAGCAGAAAGACGGGGGCCGGGTTCTCGGCCCCAAAGGGGGCCATCCGGTCCAGCGCGCGCACTTCCTCCACCGTGACTTTGGCCAGCCGCAAGGACAGGTCGCAGACCAGCGGGGGCGCGTGGATGACAGGACACTCCCGGGCGGCCCACTCGTTCATCCGGCGGCGCAGCTCGGGCAGGTTTTCTTCCCGCGCCAACAGGCCCGCCGCCATGGCGTGGCCGCCGAAGCGGATCAGCAGGTCGGCGCAGGCGGTGATGCACCCGTGCAGGTTGAAGCCGGGGACGCTGCGGCCGCTGCCCTTGCCCTCGCCGTTTTCGGCGATGGAGACGATCATCACCGGGCGGCCGTATTTTTCCACCAGGCGGGACGCCACGATCCCGATGACGCCCTGGTGCCAGCCCCTGCCCCACAGCAGCATGATCCGGTCCTCGGTGCGGCCGGGCTCGGCGGCCAGCATTTCCTCCACCGCCTTTTCGATCTTCTGTTCGGTCTCCTGGCGCAGGGCGTTGATCTCGTTCAGCCGGTGGGCCAGGACGGCGGCCCGGGCCGGGTCTTCACACAGGACCAGCTGCAGAGCGGCCGCGGCGCTGTCCATCCGCCCGGCGGCGTTGAGCCGCGGCGCGATGCCAAAGCTGACGTTGTCCGCCGTCACGGGCTTGCCGGCCAGGCCCACTTCTTCCAGCAGGGCCGCCAGGCCGGGGCGCTCGGTGTGCTGCAGGTGCTGCAGGCCCGCCTTGACGATGGTGCGGTTCTCCCCGGTCAGGGGCATGACATCGGCGATGGTGCCGATGGCTGCCAGGTCGCTGCAAAATTCCAGCAGCTCCTCGGGCATACAGTCCTCGAGGGCGGCGCAGAGCTTGAACGCCACCCCCGCGCCGCACAGGTCCTTGAAGGGGCTCTCGTCGTCCTCCCGGCGGGGGTCCACCACCGCCACCGCGGTGGGCAGGACGCTGGGGGGCAGGTGGTGGTCGGTGATGACCAGGTCGATGCCCAGCGAAGCCGCATAGGCCGCCTCGTCCACCGCCGAGATGCCGTTGTCCACCGTGACGATGAGGGTGTAGCCCTTGTCGTGGATCTTGTCAATGGCGCGTTTGGACAGGCCGTAGCCGTCTCCTTCCCGGCTGGGCAGCATACATTTCACGCTGCCGCCCAGGCCCTTGAGCTGCTCGTACAACAGGGAGGTGGCGGTCACGCCGTCCACGTCATAGTCGCCGTACACGACGATGGTCTCCCCCTGTTCCAGCGCCTGCCGGATGCGGGCCACCGCCTTGTCCATGTCCTGCATCAGGAAGGGGTCGCTCAGGCTGTCCTCCCCTGCCAGGAAGGACAGCGCTTCTTCCGGCTGGGTCATGCCCCGGACGGCCAGCAGGCCCGCCAGCAGGGTGGCCTCCTTCATCTGTTCCGCCAGGACGGCGGCGTGTTTGGCGTCGTCCCATTCCTCGCCGTTGTAGGCGGCTTCCTGTTCCAGCTGATCGGTCCGCTCCTCGGCAATGGCCTCCTGTAAGCCTGCCACCGCCTCCCGTTCCAGGGTGCGCAGCTCCCACGGGCGGCCGGTCATCGCAGGTCCTCCCCGGCCGAAAAGCCGTTCCCGGTCAGGCCGTCGCTGGCCAGCATCCCTTCCAGCGCCGCGATCTCACTGGACACATCCAGGGCGGCGTCCCCCAGCAGGGTGTCGTACAAATTGGCGTAGGCCGTGTTCAGGGTGTGCAGGATGCCCCCGATGTCCCGGCGGATGGCCTCGGCGTTGTCCCCCTGCTGGCCCTGCACGTCGTTGTAGGTGTGCAGCAGTTTGAGGGTGGTGGGGATATAATATTCGGCAAACCGCCGGGCCTTGGGCGCGCTCTCGGGGTGGCTTTCCAGCCAGGCGCAGATGGCCTCGGTGGTGTTCTGCATGGTCTTGAGTTCTTCGGCGGCGGCGGGGTCGGCCATCAGCCGGCGCTCCTCCGCCAGCACATGGGCGAACCGCCGGGCCGTCTCCAGATGGAGGACGGTCTTATCCGGCGCGGCCCCGGCCTCGGGCTCGGGCTGGGGCTGGGCCTTGGGCTCGGGGGCCGGCTGCGGGGGGATGTTGTGGGCCGCCCGGTAATCGGCGGCGCTCAGGTAGAGGCAGTCCCCTTTTTCGTCCAGCCAGCCGGTCAGCCAGCCCTTGTTGATCAGCTCCCGCAGGCGTTTGCGCAGCTTGCGCCGCTTCATCTGCAGCAGGCCGGCCAGGTCGTCCAGGTCCACCCCGTCCGACAGGTCCAGCCCCTCAAAGGCGGCGGCGCAGCGGTTGAGCAGCTGGGAAGCTTCCAGCTGCTCGCCCCCGCTGACAGCCCCGACGGTGCACAGGCCGCCGCCCACCATCAGGCCGATGCCGGTCCAGGCAAGGGCCGTCTTTGCGATCGAGTCCTCCAAAAAGGCTCCCGTGCCCACAAAGCAGGAAATGCCCCCCACAAAAAAGCTGAAGGCCAAAATGCCGCAGGTGACGGCCAGCGCCAGCCCGATGCCGAACCGCTTGCGGGCGCTCCACCGGATGGCCTTGACATAGCCGCCCTCCCCTTCGGGCGCGGGGGCGGCGTCCCGGTCGGAACGATAGCGCCCCCAGCTGATCCGGCCGGGGCCTGTCTGCCAGCGGCCGCTGTAGTCGTAGGGCGCGCCTTCCCCGCTCTGGTCCGCGCGGGTGTTGCGGCGGGCTTCCCGCTGCTGCCAGCGGCGGTGTTCCCGCTCGCGGCGGCGCCCGGCCCGTTCTTCCCGGCTGGCCCCGCGCTCCAGGTCCATGGCGTCCTGGAAGGCATTGGCCACCTCGTCCACCACGCTGTTCAGCACGGCGGTGACACCGCTAGCCACATCATTCACCTGGCGGCCCAGCTCGTCCTCCCGGCCCTCAAAGCCGTGGCGGAACGCGTCGCCCACGGTGTCTTTCAGTTCGTTCACGCCGACGCCCAGGTCCCGCAGCTGCTGTTCCAGCTCGGCCTGGACGGCGGCTTCCTGTTTTTTCTGGTTCTTTTTGTCCTTCTCGTCCATGTTCTCCCTCAATTTCCCGCCGGGCTGTACCGGCTGACAATGGCCGAGGCCACCCGCAGGCCGTCCACGGCGGCGCTCATGATGCCGCCGGCATAGCCCGCCCCCTCGCCGCAGGGATAGAGCCCTGCCATCTGGGTACACTCATAGCTTTCCCCCCGCGCCAGCCGCACCGGGCTGGACGTGCGGGTCTCCAGGCCGGTCAAAACCGCGTCGGGTGCGGCGTAGCCGGCCAGCTTGCGGTCAAACGCCCGCAGCCCGGCCCGCAGGGCGGCGGCAAGTCCGGCGGGCAGCAGGCTGCCCAGGTCCGCCGGGACCACGCCCCGGTCGTAGGTGGGCGTCACCCGGCCGATCTTCAGCTCGCCCCGCCCCTCCAAAAAGCTGGCGACGTTCTCGGCGGGGGCGGCGTAGGGCCCGCCGGCCCGCCCGGCCGCAAAGGCGCGGGCTTCCAGTTCCCGCTGGAAGGCGATGGCCCGGCGCGGGTCGCCCCCAAAGTCCTCGGGGCCCACCCCCGCCACCACGGCGGCGTTGGCGTTTTGGCCCGCCCGGGCATGGAAGCTCATCCCGTTGGTGACCACCCGGCCCGCCTCGCTGGCCGCGGCCACCACCTGCCCGCCGGGGCACATACAGAAGGTGTAGACCCCCCGCCCGTTCACCTGCTGGGACAGCTGGTACTCTCCCCGCGGCAGGGCCGGATGGCCGGCGGCCTCGTGGTAGAGGCTCTTTTCGATCTCGCTTTGCAGGTGCTCGGCCCGGAAGCCCACGCTGAAGGGCTTGCAGCTGAAAGCCAGCCCGCCGTCCATCAGGGCCTGGAAGGTGTCGCGGGCCGAATGGCCCACCGCCAGCACCAGCACCTCGCAGGGGATGTCCCCCGCGGTGGTGGAAAGGCCGGTCAGCACGCCGTTCTGGGCGCGCAGGCCGGTGAGGGCGGTGTTGAACCGCACCTCGCCCCCCAGCCGCTCGATCTCGCGCCGGATGGAGGCGATGACGCCCCGCAGCAGGTCGGTGCCCACATGGGGCTTCTGCTGCCAGGCGATCTCGGCGGGGGCCCCGTGCGCCAGGAACACTTTGGTCACATAGCCGCACAGGGGGTCGCCGATGCGGGTGGTGAGCTTGCCGTCCGAGAAGGTGCCCGCGCCCCCTTCCCCGAACTGGATGTTGGCGTTCTCGTCCAGTTCGCCGGTGGCGGAAAAATGCTCCACCGCCCGGACCCGCTCGTCCAGGGCGGGGCCGCGCTCCAGCACGATGGGGGCAAAGCCCTGCTGCGCCAGCGCCAGCGCCGCGAACAGGCCCGCAGGCCCCAGCCCGCAGACCACCGGGCGGCTGCGCAGCCGCCTGGGGCCGGGCGTCAGATGGAACTGCGCCTCCTGACGGAAAGCAACGCAGGGCGAGGCCCCTGCATAGGCAGGTTCCTCACCCTCATCTTTGAGCGTTACTGCGATGGTATAGACGAGCTTGGGCCGGCCGTGGCGGGCGTCCACCGAAAGGCGGGACACCCCCATCTGCCGTACTTTGCCCGCGGGCAGGCGCAAAATGGACAGCGCCCGGGCTTTCGCCTGCTCCTCCCCTTGGGACAGGGGCAGGCGGATATCTCTGACCAGGATCATGGGTTCACTATTCCGTTTCTATTGATGTTTTCATTCACTGGAGATCTCGCACTGGATGGTGTAGTTGCCCAGCGCAAAGACCCGCCCGTCGGCCGGGACGTAGATGCTGCAGGCGATGTTCTGCTGGCCCAGGGCCACCGCAAAGTCGTCGGCGTCGATGCGGGCCACCACCTGGTCGGCGGTCAGGCCCTCCAGGACGGCCGCGGGGCCGCAGAGGGTGACATTCATCAGCCGGTCGCTCTCCACCGTCAGCTGGTAGGTGGAGGGCAGGTTGATGACTTCCACATTCTCGGCCGGGATGTTCAGGGTCTTGGTCGCCATGGCAGTGCAGTTGAAGCTGACCGTGACGGTGTCCACATTGTCCAGTGAGACGATGCCCGAGGGCAGGGTGATAGGCATTTCGTACACCTTATCCAGCGCAAAGGTGGACAGGTCGATGGTGCCCACCGCCAGCTCGGTCAGGTTGTCCACCGTGGCGGCCGGGCCGGCCACCCGCAGGGCGGTCTGGCTCAGCGAGTAGATCAGGACCGAGTCGTCAAAGTTGGGGGGCGTATTTACAAAGCGTACATTGATGGGCAGTTCCGCCGTTTTGTAGACGGTCAAGGTCACATCCACCGAGCTGTGGTCCAGGGTGACATACTGGAATTCCACCTCCTGGCCCGTCTCGCTGTAGAAGCGGAGGGCCGTCTCCACCGTCACGCTGTCGCTCAGGGGGTCGCTGTAGCTGACCTCGGCGGTGCAGGACGCCACGCCGGCCAGCTCGCTGGAAGGCCCGGTCAGCGTCACCGTCTCGTTGGAAGCGGCGGTGCTGTACAGGATGTACCCGTCCTCGATGGTCAGGTAGCGGGTGTTCACCTGGATGGGGAGGGTCTTTTCCTCCACCACGTCAAAGACGATGTCCACCGTGCTGTTGGCATCCGCAATGGATACCGAAATATTGCCCGCCACGGCGCTGTTGATGCAGCGGACCCGCAGCTGCAGGGTCTTGGTGCCGCTGGAACGCACCGAGGAGCAGTCGGGGTAGACCACAAAGTCCTCGGTCCCCAGCTGGCCGATGGTATAGCCGTCTCCCGAGATGGTCAGGTCGACGGTCCGTTCGGGGGCGTCCACGATGCTGAGCCCCCGGGACGTATACACGCTGGACTCATAGGTATAGTCCACCGGCACATTGTGCAGGGTGATGGTGGTGCCGGGCTGGACCACCGTTGTGACGGCCACCCACAGCAGCACCGCCAGCAGGACGGCCAGGCCCAGACGGATGCGCCGGTCCTCCAGGGGCGAACGGTTCTGGCCGCCCTCGGGGCGGGCAGGCTTCTTTACGGGGCTCATTTTTCCTCCCCCTCCTTTTTCCTCCAGTCCATCAGGGACAGCACCTGCCCCTTGATGGTGTCGAACCCGCGGCTCTTTTCCGCCGCGGCCTCTTTGGGGATCATCTCATCCACCAGACGGGTGTACAGGGTCTGGCGGTCAAAGTGGCGGATCAGCACGCCGTTCTTGGCCATCGAGATGATACCGGTCTCCTCGCTGACCACAATGGCGATGGCGTCCGAATTTTCGGCGATGCCAAGGCAGGCCCGGTGCCGGGTGCCCATATCCTTGCCCAGGTCCAGGTTATTGGACAGGGGCAGCACGCAGCCCGCCGCCTTGATGCGCCCATCCTCAATGATGGCCGCGCCGTCGTGCAGGGGGGTGCCCTCATAGAAGATGGTGCCCAGCACTTCGGGGTTGACCTCGCAGTCCACCGGGGTGCCGGTGCGCTCGATCTCGGACAGGTCGGTGCGGCGTTCCAGCACGATCAACGCGCCGGTCTTGGTCTCGGAAAAGCGCTCGGCCGCGTCGCAGATGGCGATGATGGCGCTGCGCCAGCTGCCCCGGGTGGCAGGGTCCACATGGCGGACCCGGAAAAACTTCAAAAACCACTGGTCGGTCTGGCCCATGCGCTCCAGCGCGCGGCGGATCTCGGGCTGAAAGACCACGACCAGCGTCAGCAGGCCGACCTGCAGCAGCGAATCCATGATCCAGGTCACGGTCCGCATATTGGCGGTGGTGGCGATCAAATAGATCAGGGCCACCACCAGCGCGCCGCGGGCCAGCTGGCCGGCGCGGGTCCGGCTGACGATGCCCAAAATCTGGTAGATGACAAAGGTCACCACCAGGACGTCCAGCAGGTCCGCCAGGTTAAAGGTTTGGAAATTGGCGATGATGGAACTCCAGTTCATTGCTGTTCACTCCTGTCACAGAGGCTGGATCAGGGCGACGGCGTGGGCCGCGATGCCCAGCCCCTCCCCGGTAAAGCCGAGATGTTCCTCGGTGGTGGCCTTGACGCTCACCGCCGCCACAGGCAGGCCGAAGGCGCCGGCCAGGTTCTGGCGCATGGCGGGGATGTGGGGGGCCAGCTTGGGCCGCTGGCAGAGGATGGTGGCGTCGATGTTGCCCACCTGCCAGCCGGCTGCGCGGACGAGCTCCGCCACACGGCGGGCCAGCGCCAGGCTGTCCGCCCCGGCGTAAGCGGGGTCGCTGTCGGGGAAATGCTGGCCGATGTCCCCCAAAGCCGCCGCGCCCAGCACCGCGTCCATGACGGCGTGGGCCAGCACATCGGCGTCCGAGTGGCCCAGCAAGCCCTTTTCAAAGGGGATGTCCACCCCGCCCAGGATGAGGGGGCGGCCTTCCACCAGGCGGTGGACGTCGTAACCATATCCAATGCGCATTGCGTTTTCTCCTTGCCGTATCGGGCTGCCGGGCAGGTCCTCCCGGGTGGTGATCTTGATGTTGGCGTAATCGCCGGCGGTCAGGCGGACCGGCAGCCCCGCCAGCTCAAACAGGCTGGCGTCGTCGGTGACAAGGCGCGCCACCGCCGCGTCCAGCTGCGCGCTGATCCGCAGGTAGGTGTCCCGGTCGAAGCACTGGGGGGTCTGCACGGCGTAGAGGCTGGCCCGCTCGGGGGTAAAATTGACCAGGCACTGGTCCGGCACGGTGCGGCCGTCGCCGGGGGTGCCCCGCTTGATGGTGTCCTTGACCGGGACGGCGGGGGCCGCCGCCCCCCACTCGGCCGCGCCCTGCAGCGCCGCCTCGATCACAGCCTCGGTGACAAAGGGCCGGGCCGCATCGTGGATGGCCACCAGCTCCCCGCTGGCCGCCTCCACCCCTTTGCGGGCGCTCTCGGCCCGGGTGGAGCCGCCCGGCACCAATCGGACCGGTTTATGACAGCGGGCGGCCTCCTGCCGGGCCAGCGCCGTATCCTGCCCCGTCACCAGGACGATCTCCCCGATCCGGGGGCAGGCGTCAAACGCCCGGAGGCTGCGCCCCAGGACCGTCCCGTCCCCCAGGTCAAACCCAAGTTTATCAAAGCCCATCCGGCTGGAAGAGCCTGCCGCCAATACAACGGCCGAAGCTGTCTGTTTCATCATCCTATCCTTATCTGCCTGCATATGCAAAGGCCCGGTATATCTTATAAAAATCCGATTATTATTATAACGCATCGGCTTGTAAACCGCAACCGTTTCACCGTAAGCACACAACAAAAGCGCCCGCGTTTGCACACGGGCGCCGGCGCTCCCTTACCCTGCGCAGCGGCCCCGGTCACTGCAGGTAAGTTTCAAGGTATTCTTCGATCTTTTTGTTGTACAGCCGCCCCATGTCGTTGTCGTTCTGCAGCCCGTGGCCCGAGTGCGGGAATTCGATGTAGTCGTGGGGGACGTTGTATTCTTCCAGCGCGCCCCGCAGATGGCGCACCGTGCCAAAGGGGCAGACTTTGTCGTACACCCCATAGGCGCAGAGGGTGGGGACGCCAAGGATCACTATACGCTTTGTGCCGGTCGTCATGCTTTGAAACACTCCTTTCCCTTGACAACGCGGCCCGAAGGGTGTATCATAGCTTCAAACCGCGCATACACTTGTAACGACGTTGCCATTGTATCAGCAAAAAATCACACTGTCAAGGAGAAAAGCAAAAATGAAACAGACCGCGCCTTCTGTCTCACCCATGAGCAACGAAGCCCGCAACAGCTACGTCATCGGCCAGATCACCGACGCGCTGCTCGGCCTTCTGCGCTCGAAGCCCATTGAGGAAGTGTCCATCAGCGAGCTGTGCTCGGCGGCCGGCGTGGGCCGGGCCTCTTTTTACCGCAACTTTGCAAGCAAGGAGGCCGTGCTCCAGCGCCAGGACGAGGTCCTGCTGCGCCAGTGGCAGAAGGACTACGACGCCGCCAAGGCGCAGGATGAGGCGGCCGGCCGGGAGCCCGTCAACCTGATGGTCAGCCTGCTGCTGTTCTACAAGGAGCACCGGGACTTTTACACCCTGGTCTACCGCAACGACAGCCGCATCCTGCTGGACACCATCCTGAAAGTCTGCGGCCTGACCCCGGAGGACGCCAACGCCGTCGCCTACGCCAAAGCCTTTATCGCCTACGGCATCTACGGGGCCGTCAGCGAGTGGATCGGCCGCGGCATGACCGAATCCGCCGAGGAGCTGGCGGCCCTGATGGCCCAGAGCCAGCAGCCCCAGGCATAAAAAGTCCCGCCCAGCCGGCACACTGCGACGCATAAAAACAGCGCACGGGCTGTAAAGTCCGTGCGCTGTTTTTCCCTTTTGTCTGATGCGGAGGGGCCGTCCTTTGGGTTATGCGAGCATCGGTTTGAGGGCTGCTGCCAGAGCGTCCTTCTGGGCCTGCGCCTCGGCCAGGTCCTTGCCGAGGGTGGTGAAGTAGGTCTTGATCTTGGGCTCGGTGCCGGAGGGGCGGACCACCACAGTGGCGCCGCCTTCCAGCGTGTAGATCAGGACGTTGGCTGCGGGCAAACCGGTCTCCTCGGGTTTCTCATAGTCGGTGACCTTGACCACTTTGTGGCCGGCGAACTCTGCGGGCGGGTTGTCGCGCAGGTTCTTCATGATGCCGGCCATCTTGTCCATGCCGGTCAGGCCGGGGAACTCAAAGCTGTCCACCTTGTTCAGGTAGCGGCCGTACTGCTGGTAGATCTCCTCCAGGCGCTGCTTGATGGAAGAACCGATGCTGCGGTAATAGGCTGCCATCTCGCAGATCAGCATGGAGCCGATGATGGCGTCCTTATCGCGGACATACGGGCCGGCCAGGTAGCCGTAGCTCTCCTCAAAGCCGAAGATGAAACGGTCCACTTCACCGGCGGCCTCCAGGTTCGCGATCTGGTCGCCGATCCACTTGAAGCCGGTCAGCACGCTGCGCATCTCCACGCCGTAGTGGGCGGCGATGGCGTCGGCCAGCGGGGTGGAAACGATGGACTTGACCGCCACGGGGTTCTTGGGCATGGTGCCCTTTTCGATGCGGCCGGCGCAGATGTAGTCCAGCAGCAGAGCGCCCATCTCGTTGCCGGTGACCAGCTCATAGCTGCCGTCGGGGCACTTCATGGCGATGCCCACGCGGTCGACGTCGGGGTCGGTGGCCAGCATCAGGTCGGCGCCGGACTTCTCAGCCAGCTCCAGGCCCAGCTTGAGGGCCTCGAAGATCTCGGGGTTGGGGTAGGAGCAGGTGGTAAAGTAGCCGTTGGGGTACTCCTGCTCGGGGACGATGGTGATATCGGTGATGCCCATGTCGTTCAGCACGTGGGTGACGGGCACCAGGCCGGAGCCGTTCAGGGGGCTGTACACCAGCTTGAGGCCGGCGGTCTTGCACAGGCCGGGGCGGACCTGGCGGGCCTCGATGGCCTGGTAGAGGGCGTTCTTGCAGTCGTCGCCCACAAAGCGGATCAGGCCCTGCTCCACGCCCTCGGCAAAGGAGATATACTTTGCGCCGGTGAGGATGTCGGTCTTCTGGATCTCGCTGTAGACGATGGCGGCGGCGTCATCGGTCATCTGGCAGCCGTCGGGGCCGTAGGCCTTGTAGCCGTTGTACTTGGCGGGGTTGTGGGACGCGGTGACCATGATGCCCGCGTTGCAGTTGTAGTAACGGGTGGCAAAGCTCAGGGCCGGCACGGGCATCAGGGCGTCGTAGATGCGCACCTTGATGCCGTTGGCAGCCAGGACGCCCGCGGCGGTCTTGGCAAAGACGTCGCTCTTGATGCGGCTGTCGTAGCTGATGGCGACGGTCTGGGTGCCGCCCTGGGTCTTGACCCAGTTGGCCAGGCCCTGGGTGGCCTGACGGACAACGTAAATATTCATGCGGTTGGTGCCGGCGCCCAGCACGCCGCGCAGGCCGGCGGTGCCGAACTTCAGTGCAACAGCAAAGCGATCCTTGATCTCAGCATCGTTCCCCTCGATCTTTGCCAGCTCGGGCTTGAGATCGGCGTCCTCCAGGTCGGCCGCCATCCAGCGCTTGTATTCATCCAGATACATTGTGAACACCTTACCTTTGCTTTATTTGCTTCATTGCCAACGGGACGGGCAGACCATCCCCTTGTATACGAATCTAATTATAGTTTATGCCTGTGGGACAAGTCTGTCAATTCTATAATATGCAACAAGATTCCCTCTGCAAAACCGGCAAAACGCACAAAAAAGAGGCCACACCGCCGGGCATGGCCTCGCTGTTTCAAGTTCAGGGGTAGTTTAAGCCGCTTCGCTGGCAGCTTCCCCGCCGGAGGCCGCTTCGCTGGAGGCGGCCGCATCGGGGGCCGCTTCGCCGCTGAGCACCGACTGGATCAGCGCCTTGGCGGCGTCCACCGACGCCTCGTCGGGGGTCATGACGTAGAGCTTCTGCCCCTGGGCGGAATAGCAGTGGGTGCTGGACGAGCTGCTGCCGGTCACACTGCAGTTCTCGATGTCCCACGCGGCAAAGTCGGACAGCTGCATCCGCACCAGCGCCGCGATCTGGCCCGAGCTGAGGCTGGTGACGAAGTTGTCCGCCACGGCGGCCAGCAGCCGGCTGTAGTTGGTGAGCAGGGCCGGGCTCTTGATCTTTTCCAGCATGGCGTCAATCACCTTCATCTGGTTGATGCCGCGCTGGATGTCGCCGGTGGCGAAGGCGTGGCGCTCGCGGGCAAAGGCCAGCGCCGCCTTGCCGTCCAGATGGTTCCAGCCCTCCACAAAGTCGGTGGGGTCATAGTAGCCGGGGCTGCCCACCGAAGTGAAGGTGTAGTCGGAATAGACGTCGATGCCGTCCAGCGCGTCCACGATGTCGATGAAGCCGGCAAAGTTGATGCGGACGTACTCGTCCACCTCGATGCCGTAGAGGTTGCCCAGCGTCTCCATCGACGTTTCCACCCCGTACAGGCCGGCGTGGGTCAGCTTGTCTTTGCTGTCGGTGCCGGCCAGGTCCACATAGTAGTCCCGCGGGGTGTTGATGAGGGCCACCCGCTTGGTGACCGGGTTGACCACCGCCAGGATGTTCACGTCGCTGCGGGCGTCCTCGGTCAGCTCGCCGCGGTTGTCCACTCCGCTGAGGTAGACCACAAAGGGCTCGGTGGTGATGGCCATGGCCTCGTAGTCGGTCTCGTCCTCCCCCAGGGTGACTTTGTCCAGGGCATTCAGGCCCTGCTGGGCCCAGACGCAGCCCACCGCCATGCCGGCGCTGAGCAGCAGGGAAAAGACGCGGGTCAAAAAGCCCCGCACTTTATACCGCCGGCACTTGAACACCAGCAGCCAGAGCAATACCAGCAGCGCGGCCAGGACCGCCAGATAATACACCGGCAGCATCCGGGTGCGGTACAGCTGGAACACAGCCGCCGCGCTCAGCACTGCCTGTAAAAGCAGGATCAGCATAAACAAGCCTCGGGTCAGGATGGATGGGCCCTCGGTCCTGGGCGCAGGGCGGGCCGGGGGCGGGGGCGGTTCCTGGTGGCTGGGCCGGAAAAAGTCCGCGCCATCCACCGCGACCGGTTCGTTGTCCGCAAGATCGTCGCTGCGCCGGATCTTGTGGGGCCGGCGCGGTTTTCCTGTGCCGGCCGGGGTCTTTTTGTCTTCCGGCTCGAAATCGAACTCCATGGGATCAGCTCCTTCTTTACGCCGCCGGCGCAATGGTCAGCACCGCGCGGGCGGGCAGGCAGGTGGCGGTCTGGTCCTCCAGCGTCAGCCAGCCGTACCCCTCGCAGATGTGGTCGGGGCAGGGCGAGTCGATGAAGCGGGCCGCCCCGTCCTTCACTTCCACGTGGACGGTCAGATAGCCGGTGTCCACATCGTACACCGCGTCGGTGTCCAGCGGCAGGTCCAGGACGGCGCTGTCATCGCCATAGATCAACTGGGCTTTGAGGGGGGTGTCCGGGTCCCTGCCGGCCCCCCGCAGCAGGAACAGCGCCCCCGCCGCCAGCAGGATCACTACAGCAAACAGAACGTTGATGAGCATTTTTTTGTCACGCATGGGCACCTCTCACCGGACCCCGAGGGTCTCCAGCTCGGCCAGCCAGGCCGCGGCCGAAGCGTCGCTGGGCATCCGCCAGTCCCCGCGGGGGGACAGGGTGACGCTGCCCACCTTGGGGCCGTCGGGCAGGCAGCTGCGCTTGAACTGCTGGGCAAAGAACCGCCAATAGAAGCTGCGCAGCCACTTGTACAGCACCTGGTCGGTGTACTCGGGACGGCCGGCAAAGGCGGCCTTGGCCAGCCGGAAGATCTTGCGGGGGCCGAAGCCAAACCGCAGCACATAGTAAAGGTAAAAGTCGTGCAGTTCGTAGGGGCCCACCAGCTCCTCGGTGCGCTGGGCGATCTCGCCGTCCTTGGCGGGCAGCAGCTCGGGAGAGACGGGGGTGTCCAGAATGTCCAGCAGGACCCGGCGCAGCGCGTCGGTGGGGGCGGTGTCGGCCTCGTAGCGGACCAGGTGGCGGACCAGCGTCTTGGGCACCCCGGCGTTGACGCCGTACATACTCATATGGTCGCCGTTGTAGGTGGCCCAGCCCAGAGCCAGCTCAGACAAATCGCCGGTGCCCACCACAAAGCCGCCGTTCAGGTTGGCGATGTCCATCAGTTCCAGGGTGCGGACGCGGGCCTGGCTGTTCTCAAAGGTAACGTCGGGGGTCTGGCCGTCGTGGCCGATGTCGGCAAAGTGGCTGCGGACGGTGGCGGTGATGTTCACTTCCCGGAAGGAGACGCCCAGCTCCTGGCAGAGGATCTCCGCGTTGCTGCGGGTCCGCCTGGTGGTGCCAAAGCAGGGCATGGTCACGGCCAGCACGTCGGCGGCGGGGCGGCCCAGCTGGCGCATGGCCCGGGCCGCCACCAACAGGGCCAGACAGCTGTCCAGCCCGCCCGAAATGCCGATCACCGCCGTCTTTGCGTGGGTGTGCTCGATCCGCTTGGCCAGGCCGTCGGCCTGCATCCGCAGGATCAGCTCGCACCGCTCGGCGCGGCGGCGGGCATCGCCGGGGACGAAGGGGGCGGGGTCCACCCAGCGGGTCAGGACCGTCTCGGTGACGGCCAGGTCGAAGCCGACCACCTGATACCCCTCGTCGTTGGGGACAAAGCTGGTGTTGCGGGCCCGCTCGGCCAGCATCCGGGCGCAATCCAGCTCGCTGACGGCGTCGCCGCCCTTGAAGGGCTCGGTCTCGGCCAGCAGCACGCCGTTTTCGGCCACCAGGTCGTGGCCCGCAAAGACCATGTCCTGGGTACTCTCGCCGTGGCCCGCCGAGGCGTACAGATAGCAGCAGAGCAGCCGGGCCGACTGGTTCGCCACCAGGGCGCGGCGGTACTCCGCCTTGCCCACCGTCTCGTCGCTGGCCGAAAGGTTTGCGATGACGGTGGCCCCCGCCAGCGCGTGGAAAGTGGAGGGCGGCAGGGCGCTCCACAGGTCCTCGCACAACTCCACCCCCAGGACGAACGCCGGCATCTGCCGGCACTGGAACAGCAGCTGGGTGCCGAAGGGGACCTGCTGGCCGCAGACGGTCACGGTGCGCACCTTTTTGTCCCCCGGGGCAAAATGGCGTTTTTCGTAAAATTCGCCGTAGTTCGGCAGGCAGGTCTTGGGCACCAGGCCCAGCAGGCGCCCGCCGCAGACCACGGCGGCGCAGTTGTACAGCTTGCCGTTCACGGCCACCGGCAGGCCCACCAGCGCTATCAGGTCCAGCCCTTCGCTGGCCTGCAGGATCTGGGCCAGCCCCTGCAGGGCCGCCTGCTGCAGCGCCTGCTGGAAAAACAGGTCCCCGCAGGTGTAGCCGGTCAGGGCCAGCTCGGGGAACACCGCCAGTTTGATGCCGCGGCCGGCGCACGCCTGCAGGGCCGCCGCGATCTGCCCGGCGTTATAGGCGCAGTCCGCCACCCGCAGCGCGGGCGAGAGGGCCGCCGCTTTCAGAAAACCATCTTTCATGCAAGACACATCCTGTCCATATCGTCCATTTTTAACCATGATCCGCGCACATTCGCGGATAGAACGCCCCTAGTATAGCACATTCTGCCCAAAACGAAAAGAAACAATTTGTAAAAAACGCAGAAAAAGGGCCCGTCCAGACGGACAGGCCCCCAATATCTTCAAGTGGAAAACGAGATAGACCGTAAGCCGGGTTCTGTATTAAACGACGATCTGTCTAGGCCCGTCATTGCTGGCGGGCTCGTGCCGCCCTCGGGACACGCGAGCAGCGCTGTACGTCCCATATAGGCGTTGCTTCCGGTAGGGTTTACAAAGCCGGATGGTCACCCATCCGCTGGTGAGCTCTTGCCTCGCCCTTTCATCCTTACCGCGCCGGAGCGCGGCGGTTTGCTTTCTGTTGCACTTTCCCTGGGGTCACCCCCGGCTGCCGTTAGCAGTTACCGTGCTCTGCGAAGCCCGGACTTTCCTCAGAGCGGTCAAAGCCGCCCCGCCGCCGTATGTTCCACTCGTTTTCCTCCCACATGATACCATAGTTTGCACGGATTTGCAAGCGGCGCGCTTTTCTGATATACTAAAAGCACATCATTTCCCGAAAGCGAGGTGGGCCGGATGCGGCTGTATTTTCCGGTGCCGGCGCAGGCCGGGCCGGAAGGGGTGCTCCTGCGCAGTTTTCTGCGGGAGTGCCGCCTTTCCACCGACCTGCTGCGGGCGGTCAAGTTCCACGGCGGCGGCTTTGAGGCCGGCGGCCGGCCGGTCCTGGCAAACCAACGGGTCTTTCCGGGGCAGACGGTCTCCTTTGCCCTGCCCGAGGAGCCCGGCGGCTGTGCGCCCGACCCCGCCATCCCGGTGCGGGTGGCCTACGAGGACTTTTTTGCGGCGGTGCTGGACAAGCCCGCCGGCATCGCGGTCCACCCCACCCTCAACTATCCCGGCGGCACCCTGGCCAACGGCTATGCCGCCATGCGCCAGGCCGAGGGCCGCAGCGCCGTTTTCCGCCCGGTGAACCGGATCGACAAGGACACCAGCGGTTTAGTCCTGACGGCCCAGAACGCCTACGCCGCGCCCCTGCTGGCCCAGCACGTCGAAAAAGTCTACTACGCCGTGGCCGAAGGCGAGCTGCCCCTGGGCCCCGGCGTCATCGACGCGCCCATCGGCCGCCAGGGCGACAGCATCATCGGGCGGTGCGTCACCCCCGAGGGCAAGCCCAGCCGCACCGAGTACACCATATTAAAGGTGCAGGACGGCCTCAGCCTGGCCGCCTGCGTCCCCGTCACCGGGCGGACCCACCAGATCCGGGTCCACTTTGCCTCCATCGGCTGCCCCCTGGCCGGGGACGATCTCTACGGCGGCCACCGGGACCGGATCGGCCGGCAGGCCCTCCACTGCGCCCGCCAGCGCTTCTGGGTACCGACAGGACAGGCCGTGCCCGGCGGCTTCCGGTTCGAGACGCCCCTGCGGCTGGCGCCGGTCACGGTGGACAGCCCCCTGCCCGCCGACATTCTTGCGTTATTTTCGTGAAAAGTCGGTGAAAGCTGTATCCAAATCCTGTGCAAAACCTTGCCTCCGCGCCGCCGGGGTGTATAATGGAACATAAGTGTATGCTTGTCCGGCCGCAGCGCCGCCAGGCTGTCTTTTTGCGTTTACGCTTTTTGCGCTTTAGATAGGCAAAACCCACCGGAAGGAGAAACGCTCTTTTGATTGAGGAAAAAAACCAGGAGCAGACGGGCGGCCTGCCAGCCGCACCCCCTCCCCTGACGACGAAAGATAAATTGCGGGCGGCCTGGGCCCGGCTCCAGTGCATCAGCCTGCTGCGGAACCACCGCATCCGCACCCGCACCCGGCGCCGTGTGAACGGCCTTACCGCCCTGATCTGCGCCCTGCCTCTGGCGCGCCAGCTGGGCGACTGGCTGTACGCGCTGGGCTTTGCAGGCGAATACACCCTGATCCGCGCCGGGCGCAGCATCCGCGCCGCCGCGCTGTGGCTGGCGGCTGTCCTGCTCCGGGGCTGGAACAGCGTGATGGACATCGCTTTCCCCGGCGCGCGCACCGTGCTGCGGGAGCTGTTCGGCCCGGTATACGTTTTTTGCCGGGGCGTGCGCAACATCTGGCTGTACGGCGACGGCGTCCGGCGGGAGCGGGGCTTCTGGGCCGGCATCGTGGCCGACGTGCAGTATCTGGGCCGAGGCGCAGTCCGCTATGCGGGGCTGCTGCCCCGGATGGTGGTCTACCTGCTGCCGCTGGCGGCTCTGGCTGTCCTGCTGACGGTGGTCCAGTTCACGGTGGGCCGCCCCTATACCCTGGCCGTGGAAGTCAACGGCACCACGGTGGGCAACGTGGCCAACGAGACCGTCTTTGACGCCGCCCGGGAGGACGTGCTGCAGCGCGTCAACTACGCCGGCGCTTCGGGCGATGCCGAAGTGACCATCGAACCCACCTACCGGCTGGCCACCAGCAGCGATGTGCTGGACGAGGGGCAGATGGCCAACGCCATCCTCTCGGCGGTCAGCGACGAGATCAGCGAGGGCACCGCCCTTTACTTAGACGGCGAGCTGACGGCGGTGTGCGCCGAAGGCAGCCAGCTCCAGCTCTACCTCAGCAGCCTGCTGGAGCCCTACGAGGACCCCGACGACCCGAACGTCTCGGTCAACTTCAACCGCGAGGTCACGGTGGAGCAGGGGCTGTACCTCACCGGCAGCTTTATGGACTACGCCGACGTGGTGGCCCTGCTGTCCGGAGTGCGGCAGGCCGAGCGGGTCTACACGGTGGTGGCCGGCGACAGCATCAGCCTGATCGCCACCAAAAACAACCTGACCACCGCCGAGCTGTGCGAGCTGAACGGCATCACCACCGACACCGCCATCTTCCCCGGGGACGAGCTGATCGTCACCCGGGAGGAGGCCATGCTGGAGGTTCAGATCACCCGCACCGTCAGCTGGACCGAGGAGATCCCCTTCTCCACCAAGCAGACCCAGTCCAGCGACTACGCTTTCGGCACCACCCGCACCGTCCAGGAGGGCGAGAACGGCGTGCGCACCATCACCGCCGAGAACGTTTACGCCACCGACGGCACCATGCTCGGCCAAACCATCCTGAGCAGCGAGATCACCAAGGAACCGGTGGACCGGGAGATCGTGGTGGGCACCAAGCTGCCCAGCGGCAGCGTGGCCCAGGTAGGCAACGGCACCTTCATCTGGCCGGTGCCCCAGTATACCGGCTGTTCGCGCTGGTATTCCAGCACCCACAAGGGCGTGGATATCCGCGCTCCGGCAGGCACCCCCATCTACGCATCGGCCAGCGGCGTCGTCACCAAGGCCGGCTATGAGCGGGCGGGCGCCGGCACCGGCTACGGCAATTCCCTCATCATCGACCACGGCAACGGCTACAGTACTTTGTACAGCCACTGCCTGTCCCTGACCGTCAGCGCCGGCCAGGCCGTCCGCCAGGGCCAGCTGATCGGCTATGTGGGCTCCACCGGCCGCTCCACCGGCAACCACTGCCACTTCGAGATCCGCCATAACGGGCGCTATCTGCCGCCCCAGAACTATTTCAACAAGTAACAACGGGCCGGCGCGCCCCGCGCCGCCCTGCAGGCCATCCATACACCGCATAGAAAAAAGGAGGTTTTTTCCATGTCCACTCCTCACATTGCCGCCGAAATGGGCGATTTCGCCAAGACCGTCCTGATGCCGGGCGACCCCCTGCGGGCCCAGTTCATCGCCGAGACCTTTTTGCAGGACGTCCGCCAGGTGACGGGCGTCCGGGGGATGCTGGGCTTTACCGGCACCTACGAGGGCCGGCCCATCAGCGTGATGGGCAGCGGCATGGGGATGCCGTCCATCGGCATCTACTCCTACGAGCTGTTCAAGTTCTACGGCGTGGAGAACATCATCCGCATCGGCTCGGCCGGCAGCTACACTGACAAGGCCAAGCTGTTCGACGTGGTGCTGGCTTCCGGCGCGGTGAGCGAGTCCAGCTACGCCAAGACCCAGAGCGGCTTTGAGGGCCACATCACCTTCCCCAGCCGGGAGCTGAATGAGAAGCTGCGCGCCTCCGCCGCCAAGCAGGGCATCCCCCTCATCGAGGGCAACATCCATTCTTCCGACGTGTTCTACCGCCAGCCCTCCGACGCAAAGCCCACCTACTGGGAAAAGCTGCGGGACGAGCAGGGCTGCGTCTGCGTCGAGATGGAGAGCTTCGCCCTCTTTGCCAACGCCCAGGTGCTGGGCAAGCACGCCGCCTGCCTGCTGACCATCTCGGACAGCTTCGTCTCGCCCGAGGCCACCACCGCCGAGCAGCGCCAGAAAAGCTTCACCGACATGATGAAGGTAGCCCTGGGCGCCGACTATTGAGGGAGGGCGCGCCATGTCTGAACTTACCCGGGAAGAAAAGCAGGCCCTGATCCGGGCGGCTCTGGACGCCCGCACCCGGGCCGTGGCCCCTTACAGCCGGTTCACGGTGGGGGCCGCCCTGCGCAGCGCGGATGGGCAGGTGTTTACCGGCTGCAACATCGAAAACGCCGCCTTTACCCCCACCAGCTGCGCCGAGCGCACCGCCCTGTTCACGGCGGTCAGCCAGGGCGTGACCCGCTTTACCGACATCGCGGTGGTGGGCGCCAAAATGGGCGAGGTGAACGAACTGGTCACCGCCCCCTGCGGCGTCTGCCGGCAGGCGCTGTACGAGTTCTGCGGGCCGTCTTTGAACGTCATCATGGCCAAGACCCCCGACGATTTCATCGAGCGAACGCTGGGCGAGCTATTGCCGTTTGGCTTCGGCCCCGCCAACATTGAGTAAAAAGAGGGAAGGTATTTCCTCTTGCGCTTAGCCGGTTTTTGCGGCGCGGGGCAGTGCCCGCTTGCGAAAACCGGAGCGCTGCGCCAGCCGCGGCTCGCTGTTTCGTCCACTGGACGCGAATCAATAGTTGAAAGCCAAAGACCAGCAGGCAAAGGCCAAAGCAGAGAACACATGAAAAAGCAGCCCCTGCATAGAGCGGACATGAGAAGCGTTCTGGATTCCTGTTTTGACATTGATCCAGTTGAAAAGGGATTCGATTGGCTGGCGCATGGAACTTACATACGTTGAAAAGGCATCGTGCGAGGGAACCTTTTCGTAGAGCAGTTTCTTGCGGGGTGTTATCAAATCAATGTTGTACCGAAGTTTCAGTTCTTCTGTCCACTTGGCGTCTATGTAAGCTCGGTCCGCAAACATGGTTCCATTGGAAACGGGTGCGCAGTCATTGACCATCTGCTTAGCGGCCCACAGGTCGCATAAAGATGCAGAGCCAATGTACATAGCGCACGGGATAGGAAGTCTGTCAGGGCGGCGCATGGCGATGATATGCAGTTTTACACCGTAATACCATTGTTTCCGAATGGGATTGCGGGTCATTGTACACAGTTCACCTGCCACTTTGGCACGGTTGCTTCGGGAATCCTTTGCCAGGAGAATAGGGCAGGAGTCGAGCATAAAGTGATGTGAACGTTCACTTTGTGCAGCGGCTTTCTCTGCCCAGATCTCAGCCAGGGCCCTGAACGCACCTGCAAGCCGGTTCAGCCGGCGGCAGAAAGCCTGGTAACTGGGCAGATTGCGGAATCTGTTTGCCAGGTGCGTTTTTGTGTAGTTGTAAATCGCCTTGCGCGTCGGTAACTGCTGTTTCAAGCCCCAGAGATAAACGGTAATCAGCTCCCTATCACTAAATTTGGGACAGTTATTGTTGCTCAGGCGTTGCATTCCTGCAAGAAATCTGCTATCATTGCATTGACGAATAGCGCAGTAAAGTATGTTGATTTTGTTCACACCTTTATTTTCGTACTTTTTGCGCTATTTGTCATTATTTTTGCCCATTTTTATTTGCTTTTTCTTTTTCCAGTTTCAACTATTGATTCGCGTCCACTGGACGCGCTTCGCCGCGGCTGCCATTCGGCTTCGGCCCCGCCAATATCGAGTGATCTGCACCGCCTCTGCCTTTGCCGGCAGGGGCGTTTTTGCTCTTTGCGGGGCCGGGCGCGATTCGCGCCGAAAAAGCGCGCCGGCCGTGGAGGGAATGTATCACTTTTTGACAATTTGACGGAAATATTGTAAAGATTTTGTAATGTAAAATTGCTTGCGCCCAACACATTTTGCGGCTATACTGGAGTATAGAGAATGTGCCGCTGTGTCCGCACGTTCTTATCTGTCCAGAAAATGGTTGCATACAACTGTAAAAAAGGAGAGAATTTCTTATGAATATGATTTCGCGTCGTAAGTTCATGGCCGTGGCTGGCGCAGCCGCTGCCGTTTCTGTTCTGGCCGCCTGCGGCGGTTCTTCTTCCAGCACTTCCTCCAGCACCGCTTCTTCGGCTGCTTCCAGCGCTTCTTCCGCTGCTTCTTCCGAGGCCGCTGCTGAGGGCACCGCTGTTTCCTACGTCGCTCTGTGCTGCGATACCGGCACCATCGACGACGAGAGCTTCAACCAGGCCTGCTGGACTGCCGTCCAGAACTACATGGGCGACAACTGCCAGTACTACATCCCCGAGGCCGACGCCTCCGATGAGGACCGCGAGACCATGATCCGCCAGGCTGTCAACGACGGCGCCGACACCGTCGTGTGCGTCGGCTACCTGTACGGCGCTTCCCTGGCATGGGCTGCCGAGCAGTACCCCGACACCCGCTTCATCGCTGTTGACGTGACCCAGGCCGACATCGGCACCGACGCCATCCCCACCAACTGCTACTGCATCACCTTCAAGGAGGAGCAGGCAGGCTACCTGGCAGGCTACGCCATCGCCAAGGACGGCTACACCCACCTGGGCTTCCTGGGCGGCATGGCTGTGCCCGCCGTCATCCGTTACGGCTACGGCTTCGTGCAGGGCGTTGACGCCGCTGCGCAGGAGACCGGCAACGCCGTCGACATCAACTACTTCTACGGCGGCCAGTTCTACGGCGACGCCAACATCACCTCCCGTATGGAGGGCTGGTACACCAGCGGCACCGAGGTCGTCTTTGCCTGCGGCGGCGGCATCTACACCTCCGCTCTGGAGGCTGCCATCAAGTCCAACGGCTACATCATCGGCGTGGACGTTGACCAGAACTACATCGGCGCCAACGGCGTGGCCGACGGCACCTATGAGTACAACCCGTTCATCACTTCCGCTATGAAGCAGCTGACCACCGCCGTTGAGGACGCCCTGGGCGACATCGACAGCGGCGAGTGGGGCACCATCGCTGCCACCAACGGCAACTTCGGCCTGCAGGAGGGCGACTACGTCGGCCTGCCCACCGCCGAGGGCAGCTGGAACTTCCGCACCTTCACCGTGGAGGAGTACGAGGCCGTCAAGGAGAAGATTGCTTCCGGCGAGATCGTCGTCGACAACTCCAGCGAGGACAGCGTGAAGCCCACCACCAGCGAGCTGGTCACTGTCAACTACGTGCAGTAAAAGCCGTCGTTTATACCTACAGCAAACAAAGCAGAGCGCCCAAAAAGCGCTCTGCTTTTTTGTGTAAAACGCACATCTCTTTTTTCCTGCCGCCCGGATCTGTGAAAATCCTCTCTTTTTTTGCAAAATGCCGGATTTTTATCCATCTTTTCCTTGCAAAGTGTCCGCAGAATACGTTATAATGAATAAAGTGAGAACAATGCGTCACCATTGTGTGAAAGGAGAGTGAGCAGATTGGCCGAGGATTATGTGATCGAGATGCTCCATATTACCAAGGAATTCCCTGGGATCAAGGCAAACGATGATATTACCCTCCAACTGCGCAAAGGCGAGGTGCACGCCCTGCTGGGTGAGAACGGTGCGGGCAAAAGCACCCTGATGAGCGTTCTGTTCGGCCTGTACCAGCCCGAACAGGGCACCATCCGCAAAAACGGCAAGGAGGTGCAGATCCGCAACCCCAACGATGCCAACGCCCTGGGCATCGGCATGGTGCACCAGCACTTCAAACTGGTGGAGTGCTTCACGGTTCTGGACAACATCATCCTGGGGGTGGAGCCCAACAAGCTGGGCTTTCTGCAAAAGGCCGAGGCCCGCAAAAAGGTCATGGCTCTGAGCGAAAAGTACGGCCTGCGGGTAGACCCCGACGCTTTGGTCAGCGACATCTCGGTGGGTATGCAGCAGCGCGTGGAGATCCTCAAGATGCTCTACCGCGACAACGAGATCCTGATCTTTGACGAGCCCACCGCCGTTTTGACCCCGCAGGAGATCGACGAGCTGATGGAGATCATGCGCGGGTTCAAAAAGGAAGGCAAGAGCATCCTCTTTATCACCCACAAACTGAACGAGATCATGGCCGTCGCCGACCGCTGCACCGTCCTGCGCAAGGGCAAGTATGTCGGCGTGGTGGACATCGCCAACACCACCCAGGAAGAGCTTTCCCGCATGATGGTGGGCCGCGACGTCCAGCTGCAGGTGGAAAAGGCCCCCGCCAAGCCCGGCGAGGTGATCCTGGACGTGCAGCACGTGACCGTCCCCAGTTCCACCCACAAGAAAAACGCCGTCAAGGACGTCTCCTTCCAGGTGCGGGCCGGCGAGATCGTCTGCCTGGCCGGCATCGAGGGCAACGGCCAGACCGAGTTCGTTTACGGCCTGACCGGCCTGGAAAAGGTGTCGGACGGCAAGATCACCTTCTGCGGCCAGGACATCACCCACGCTTCCATCCGGCAGCGCTCCAAGGACGGCATGAGCCACATCCCCGAGGACCGGCACAAGCACGGCCTGGTGCTGGACTACACCCTGGAGAACAACATGGTGCTGCAGCGGTACTGGCAGCCCGAATTCCAGAACCACGGCTTTATCCGCAAGGATAAGGTGCGGGAGTATTCGGACCGGCTGATCGAGCAGTATGACGTCCGCAGCGGCCAGGGCAGCGCGACCATCGCCCGCAGTATGTCGGGCGGCAACCAGCAGAAGGCCATCATCGCCCGTGAGATCGACCGCGACCCCAAGCTGCTGGTGGCTGTCCAGCCCACCCGCGGCCTGGACGTGGGCGCCATCGAGTATATCCACCGCCAGATCGTGGCCCAGCGGGACGCCGGCAAGGCGGTGCTGCTGGTCAGCCTTGAGCTGGACGAAGTCATGAACCTGTCCGACCGCATCCTCGTCATGTACGAGGGCGAGGTGGTCGGCGAGTTCGATCCCAAGACCACCACCGTTCAGGAGCTGGGCCTGTACATGGCTGGCGCCCGCAAGCAAGGGAAAGGAGAATGAGCGGCTTTATGGATAAGAAAAAGATGCTTTCCCGCGACGGCAAGGGCCGGTCGGCCTTTGTCAGCGTGCTGGCGGCCCTCCTGTGCATCCTGATCGGCCTGGCGTGCGGGTATCTGGTGCTGCTGGCGATCAACGCCGAGCACGCATGGACCGACGGCTTTGTCCGCATCCTGATGGGCGGCTTCTACGACGCGCCCTACGGCGTGGGCCGTACCCTGGCCAACGCCGCGCCTCTGGTGATGACCGGCCTTTCGGTGGCCTTTGCCTTCAAGACCGGCCTGTTCAACATCGGCGCAGCGGGCCAGTACACCCTGGGCGCTTACGGCGCGCTGTACTGCGCCATCATCCTGCACCTGCCCTGGTATGTCAGCCTGATCGTCTCGGCGGTCCTGGGCGGCCTCTGGGGCGCCATCCCCGGCCTGTTCAAGGCTTACCTGAACATCAACGAGGTCATCACCTCCATCATGTTCAACTGGATCGCCCTGTACCTGGTCAATGAGGTCATCTACGCGGGCGGCACCGGCCCCATGTACGACGCCCGCAACACCCGCACCCTCAACCTGCGCCGGATGGAAGGCGCCGAGGGTGTCACCATCCCCGACTTTGGCCTGAACGATATGTTCCAGACCAACAGCACCACCATCGCCATCTTCCTGGCCATCGTGGTGGCCATCGTGATCTGGGTGATCCTGGACAAGACCACCTTCGGCTATGAGCTGAAGGCCGTCGGCCTGAACAAGAACGCCGCCCGTTACGCCGGCATCAACGAGAAGAAGAACCTGGTCCTCTCGATGGTCATTGCCGGCGCGCTGGCCGGTTTCGGCGCGGGCCTGTACTACCTATCCGGCGTGTCCGAGTGGAACCCCCTGAACTCCACCACCCTGCCCGCCATGGGCTTCAACGGCATTTCGGTGGCGCTGCTGGCCAGCTCCAACCCCATCGGCACCATCTTCTCGGCTTTGTTCATCTCCCACATCACGGTGGGCGGCTCGTTCCTGTCCACCCGGTATTATCCCACCGAGATTGCCGACCTGATCAGCGGCATCATCATCTACCTGTGCGCCTTCTCGATGCTGTTCCGCGGCAGGATCGCAAAGCTCCTCAGCGGCGGCAAACGGGCGGACAAGTCCGGCGAAAAGGAGGGCTAATATGCTGTTACTCATCAAATATACCCTGCTGTACGGCATCGTCCTGATGCTGGTGGCTCTGGGCGGTATGTTCAGCGAGCATTCCGGCATCATCAACATTGCGCTGGAAGGCATCATGGTCATCGGCGGCGTGGCCGGCGTCCTGGCCCTGACGCTGCTGCCGGCCACCATGCCCGCCTGGCTGATCGTGGTCATCTCGATTTTGGCGGCGGCGCTGGCCGGCATGGTCTATTCCCTGCTGCTGGCCTTTGCCTCCATCAACCTGAAGGCCGACCAGACCATCGGCGGCACCGCCCTGAACCTGCTGGCCACCGCCGTGGCGGTGGTCCTGGCCAAGTACTTCAGCGAGAGCGGCAGCGCCAAGCTGAACTACTCCAACCGGCCGTTCCTGTTCAGCATCGGCGGGCTGGAAATGAGCGTCTTTGTCCCGCTGGGCCTGATCCTGCTGGTGGTCAGCTATGTGGTGATGTACAAGACCCGCTTCGGCCTGCGGCTGCGGGCCTGCGGCGAGCATCCCCAGGCGGCGGATTCGGTGGGCATCAACGTGTACAAGATGCGCTACGCCGGCGTTTTGATCTCGGGCGCACTGGGCGCCATCGGCGGCATGGCCTACATCGTGCCGCCTGTCCAGACCTGGAACTTCGAGGTCGGCGTGGCCGGCGCGGGCTTCCTGGCCCTGGCCGTCATGATCTTCGGCCAGTGGAAGCCTTTCCACATCTTTGGGGCGGCCATGTTCTTTGCCGTCTTCAAGAGCCTGGCCAACATCGCCGACTCCACCTTCCTGGCCAACCTCGGCTGGTCCAGCAACATCTACAACATGATGCCCTTCATCGCCTCGATGATCATTCTGGCGTTCACCTCCAAGAACAGCATGGCCCCCAAGGCGGAAGGCATCCCCTACGACAAGGGATCGCGCTGAAAACACATCCAACGCGGCGGCAGGCGTTACGGCTTGCCGCCGTTTTTGCCCTCTCCGCCGCCTGCTGGAGACCTGGCGAGCGCAGCGAGACTGAGAGAGCCAAAGAAAGGACACTCCCATGCAGAAAATTCTGGTCATCGGCTGTTCGGGGGCGGGCAAGAGCACCTTTGCCCGCCGCCTGCGGGATATCACCGGCCTGCCCCTGTACTACCTGGACAGGCTCTGGCACAAAGCCGACCGCACCCACATCACCCGGGAGGCATTCGACCGGACCCTGGCCGAATGGCTGGCCCGGCCGGCCTGGATCATCGACGGCGACTACAGCCGCACCCTGCCCATGCGGCTGGCCGCCTGCGACACGGTGTTTTTCCTGGACTACCCCACCGAAGTCTGCCTGGACGCCATCGTCCACCGGGTGGGCCAGGTGCGGGAGGATATGCCCTGGGTGGAGGAAACGCTGGACCCCGAGTTCTACCAGTGGGTCTCCGACTTTGCCCGGGACGAGCGGCCCCTGATCCTCAGCGCACTGGCCGGCTGCGCCCATTCCCCCGAGGTCGTCACTTTCCGCAGCCGCGCCGAGGCAGACGCCTGGCTGGCGGCGTTCGGGCCCCTGCCGGAGGGGTGCGGCGGCGCGCCCACCCTCCGCCCCTACCGCCCGGAGGACTGCCCCGCCCTCGCCCACCTGTTTTACGAGACGGTGCACGCCGCCTGCACAGCAGACTATACCCCCGCCCAGCTCGAGGCCTGGGCGCCCGGCAGCGGCCCTGACCTGGCCGCGTGGGACGCTTCCTTTCAGGCACACACCACCCTGGTGGCCGAGATCGGGGGCCGGCTGGCCGGTTTCGGGGATCTTGACCCCGCCGCCGGCTATCTCGACCGGCTGTATGTGCGCAGGGAGTTTCAGCGGCGCGGGGTGGCCAGCGCCCTCTGCGATGCCCTGGAACAGGCGTCCCGCGCACGCCCCCTCACCACCCACGCCAGCCGCACCGCGCGGCCTTTCTTTGAAAAGCGGGGCTACCGCGTCCTCCGCTCCCAGCAGGTGGAGCGCCGCGGGCAGCAACTTGAAAATTTCGTCATGGAAAAACCGTGAACTTTTTGCCAATTCTCAGCCCCAGCCCTTGCTTTTGGGTAAAAGTCATACTATACTGGAACCAACAACACCACCCGGATTGGAGTGATCTTCTATGCGTATCTACGACATCATTGCAAAAAAGCGGGACGGCGGCGCCCACACCCGTGCCGAGCTGGAGACCCTCATCAACGGCTACGTGGCAGGGGACGTGCCCGACTACCAGATGGCCGCCTGGATGATGGCGGTCTACCTGCGCGGGATGACCGATGAGGAGACCGCCCTGCTCACCGACGTCATGGCCCACAGCGGCGAAATGGTGGACCTTTCCCCCATCGCGGGGATCAAGGTGGACAAGCATTCCACCGGCGGCGTGGGCGATAAGACCACTTTGGTGATCGCCCCCATCGCGGCGGCCTGCGGGGTCAAGATCGCCAAGATGAGCGGCCGGGGCCTGGGCCACACCGGCGGCACCATCGACAAGATGGAGAGCGTCCCCGGCACCCGCACCGCCCTGAGCCAGGAGGACTTTTTCGCCCAGGTAAACCGCACCGGCATCGCGGTCATCGGCCAGAGCGAGAACATCGCCGTGGCCGACAAAAAGATGTACGCCCTGCGGGACGTCACCGCCACCGTCAGCTGCATCCCCCTGATCGCCTCCAGCATCATGTCCAAGAAGCTGGCCTCCGGGTCGGACGCCATTTTGCTGGACGTCACCACCGGCACCGGCGCGTTCATGAAAACGGTGGAGGAAAGCATCCAGCTTGCCCGGCTGATGGTGTCCATTGGCGCCCACCACGGCCGCAAGGTGGCCGCCATGATCACCGACATGGACACCCCGCTGGGCCACAACATCGGCAACAGCCTGGAAGTGATGGAGAGCATGGAGGTGCTGAAGGGCCGCGGCCCCGCCGACCTGACCGCCGTCTGCATCGAGCTGGCCGCCTATATGCTGGTGCTGGCGGGCAAGGGCACTCCCGACGAATGCCGGGCCCTTGCGCGGCAGGCCATCGCCGACGGCAGCGCCTTTGCCAAGTGCAAGGAGATGTTTGCAGCCCAGGGCGGCGACACCCGCGTCCTGGACGACTACAGCCTGTTCGCCCAGCCCGCCGCCAGCTATGAACTGCTGGCCGGTGCCGAGGGCTACATCACAGCCAACGACGCCGAAAAGATCGGCACGGCCAGCGTGCTGCTGGGGGCCGGCCGCGAAAAGAAGGGCGACCCCATCGACTATGCCGCCGGCATCGTCCTGCACAAAAAGCGGGGCGACTACGTCCGCTGCGGCGAGAGCCTGGCCACCTTCTACGGCGCGCCCGAGCGCTTCGCCGCCGCCGAAGCCTGCTACCGCTCCGGCCTCGCCATCGGCCCCGACAAGCCCGAGGAACTGCCCCTGATCTACGCCATCGTCACCGAGGACGGCGTGCAGAAATTCTGATCTTCAAGCGCAAACCGCCCGCTGCAGCCTGTACTGCGGCGGGCATTTTGCTGCACCAACTTTATTCCTCCTGCTGCGTCCGGGCCTCCCGCTGTTCCCTTTCCCGGCGCAGGCGCAGCTCGCGGAGGGCTTTCTCGCGTTCCTCGCGCTGGAAGCGCAGTTCCACCTCATACCGGCTCGCTTTGTCATAGAACGTGCTGCGGGGCAGGCCGCAGGCGGCCGAGGCCTCCTCAATGGTGCAGGCCCCGGCTTTCCAGGCGCTGAACATCTCGTAAAAGTTTGCAGGCAGAGGGCGCGGGTCCCGGCCGAACTGGACGCCCCGGGCACGGGCCGCCGCGATGCCCTCGGCCTGACGCTGGCGGATGCTGCTGCGCTCGTTTTCAGCCACAAAGGACAGCACCTGCAGGACGATGTCGGCCAAAAAAGCCCCCATCAGATCCCGGCCGCGGCGGGTATCCAGCAAAGGCATATCCAGCACCACGATATCCACGTTCTTTTCCTTGGTCAAAAAGCGCCACTGTTCCAGCACTTCCTGATAGTTGCGCCCCAGACGGTCGATGCTTTTGATGTAGAGCAGGTCGTCTCGCTTCAGGCGGCGGAGCAGTTTTTTGTATTTGGGGCGGTCAAAATCCCTGCCGGACTGCTTGTCCATAAAAATGTTCCTCTCGGGGACGCCGGCTTTGCGCATGGCAGTCCGCTGACGGTCCTCTTTTTGTTCCCGGGTACTCACCCGAATGTAGCCGTACACCATATTGTTATTCCCTCCTTTTGAGATACCTCTAGTGTAGCGCCGGAGCGCGGCGGGAGCAACCGGGCAGCAAAAAGCCCGCCGTGCAGCTGCACAACGGGTGAATCGTGGCAAAAAATGCCACGCTTTAGGGGGAACCCATTTCTGCGCGCAGTCGCGCGACAGAAATTCCTTCCCCCTAATATCCCCCAGGGGACAAAATTTAGCGCAGAACCGCGCACTCGCCGCAAAGCGGCTCGCACACTCTCTGCGCTAAATTTCCCTGGTTGTGTCCCGGCCATCCGCACATGTCGGCTGGCCGGGACCTTTTGACAATATGAGCCCGCCGTGCGGATGCACAACGGGCAAGGTTCGTTTCAGAGGGCTTTTTCGGCGGCTTCCACCACGTGGGAGGCCAGCACCGAGGTGGTCATGGCGCCGACGCCGCCAGGCACGGGGGTGATGGCGGCCACCACCGGCTCGGCCTCGGCAAAGCGGACGTCGCCGCACAGCTTGCCGTCTGCGCCGGTGTGGATGCCCACATCCACCACCACCTGGCCGGGCGCGAAGCAGTCGGCCCCAATGGCTCCCTGTTTGCCCATGGCCACCACCAGCACCTCGGCCTGACGGCAGAGGGCGGGCAGGTCCCGGGTGCGGGAGTTGCAGAGGGTGACGGTGGCGTTTTTGCGGTCCAGCAGCATGGCGGCGGGCTTGCCCACCACCAGACTGCGGCCCACCACCGTGACCCGTTTGCCCTCGAGGGGGATGCCGTAGTAGTCCAGGATCTCGGCGCAGGCCTGGGCGGTGCAGGGGGCGTAGCCCACCCCGCTGCCGGTGAACACCCCGGCCAGGGAGGCGTCGGTGATGCCGTCCACGTCCTTTTCGGGGGCCAGGGCGGCCCGGACCGTCCGGTCGTCCATCTGGGCGGGCAGAGGCCGGAACAGCAGGCACCCATGGATGGTGCGGTCCCGGTTGACCTCGTCCAGGACGTCCAGCAGTTCGGCCTGCTCGGCGTCGGCGTCCAGCTGGAAGGGCCGCACCGCAATGCCCAGCTTGCCGCAGCGGGCCAGCACCCCGCGCTCATAGGCGAGGTCGTCCTCGCGGGCGCCCACCCGCACCACCGCCAGGGTGGGCGTGACGCCCTGGGCGGCCAGGGCCGCGGCGCGGGCGGCGGTCTTTTCATTCAGGGCGGCGGCGGCCGGGCCGCCTTTCAACAGCAATGCGCTCATTTCAGTTCCCTCCCAGACGTTTGCTCACGTTGGCGTAGACAGCCTCGGCCCGGGGCAGGTACTCCGCCCGCAGTGCCTCGGCCCGGGCGTCCAGCTCGGCCGCATGGGCCCGGTCCGCCATCAGGCGGGTGTTCACCGCCACGTTGAGGCCGGCGGCCTCCAGCGCGGCCCGGCAGAACAGCGCGCCGCACCCGGCGTCCGACACGGCCAGCACGCTGCCCTTGGCCTCGTATTCTTCCAGCAGGGCGATGGCCTCGCCGCAGGCCGCCATGATCTCGAGCGGCACCGCGGCGGCGGTGTCCAGCGCCTGCGCCATGACGGCGGCGCGGCTGGGGTCGTCCTTGGGGACGCCGTAGGCTTTGGCCAGCGGGGCAAAGGCCGCGGCGTCCGCCTCCACCAGCCCCTCCAGCCGGGCGCGGAGGGCCTCGGCCTTCTCGTTCAGGGCCAGGATGTCTGCCTCGACGGCGGCGTATTTGGGCTTGCCCGCCGTCAGGCAGCCAACCATGTTTCCCAGAGCGACGCCGACTGCCCCCACCAGCGCGGCCGCACCGCCGCCACCCGGCGTGGCGGATTTGGAGGCCAGTTCAGCCAAAAATTCTTCGCAGGTTTTGTGCATCATTTCCATGTGTAGATCCCCCTCTCAGTGATGATCCCGTCCAGGCGGACGTCCAGCGGCCCGGCCGCAGCGGCGTCCACTTTCTGCGCCTCGTAGGCGATGCCGTAGACCGCCGCCCGGGCGCAGCGCGGCAGAAAACGGTCGTAATAGCCCTTGCCCATCCCCACCCGGCGGCCCGCCTCATCGAAGGCGGTGCAGGGGGCCAGGACAAGGTCCAGCGTTTCGGGCGGCAGGGTCTCGGCGCGGGCCAGCACCGGCGTGCGGATGCCGTAGGCCCCCACCTCCCAGCCGTCCACCGGGGCAGGCAGGGCCGCCGTCAGGGTGAAGCCCTGCCCGCAGACCGGGTAGGCCGTCTGTTTGCCGCAGCCTTCCAGCAGGGCGGCCAGGTCCGGCTCCCCGCCAAAGGCCGCATAGGCCAGCACCCGCCTGGCCGTCTGCCAGGCCGGCAGCGAGGCGATGTGGGCGCAGATGGCCGCGTCGGCCGCCCGCCGCGCCTCGGGGCTGATGGCCCGCCGCGCCGCGATGCCCTGCCGCCGCTGGGCAGCTTTGGCCTGGGCCAGGCGTTCCTCAGTCGTCAAAATAGAACAGCTCCTCGAACTTTTTATCCAGCGCGATGCAGAGGATCAGGGCCAGCTTGGCGGTGGGGTTGAACTGCCCCGTCTCGATCGAACTGATGGTGTTGCGGGAGACGCCCACCATGGCGGCCAGCTGCGCCTGCGACAGCCCCGCCGCGGTGCGCGTCTCCTTCAGGCGGTTTTTGAGCACAAGCTCCGACTTCATCCGTGCACCTCCTCACAGCCGCAGCAAAAACTGCCATGTACACACACAAAAACACCCCAGGCAGCACAGGCCGCTTACCAGGTTGACCCGGTTTTTCAGCCGCGCATACATCCAAAGGTGGACAAAGGCGGCGTAGCCGGTGGCAATGGCAGGGTAATCCCACGCGCCCACCTCGGGCAGGCCCAGCCGGTCGGCCTGGAACACCCGCGCCAACCAGAAGAAGGCGCACAGCGCCACCACCGCCAGCGCGCTGCGGGTCATGACCCGGCCCTGGACCCGCTCCTCATATTCCCCGTTGCCCTCCTGGCGGGCTTTTTGCAGGATGTCCTCTTTTTTCATGATACGCACCTCCCGAAAGGTTGACAAGTTTTGTTTGTATTTCAAGCATAACACAGACAAGTGTGCTTGTCAACACAGGAACGCAAAAAAGCCCCCGCAAATACGGAGGCTCTGCGCGACAGGTTTACATCCCCAGCCCGGCCATGGCGGCCAGGACCGCCGAGGCGACGCCCTGCAGGATGACCCAGCGGAGGACCACCTGCTCGTCGCTCCAGCCCAGCCGCTTGCGGGCGTGGTCGTGGAGGGGGGTCAGGGTATTTTTCAGCACGCTGATGTGCAAAAAGCGCTTGAGGCTGATTTTCACGATGCCCAAGCTGCCGTCCACGATGAACACCGCGGCCGCCAGCAGGAAGGCGAAGGGGTGGGCCGATTTGAGGGCCAGCAGCGCCAGGAAAAAGCCCATCGCCCGGCTGCCGGCGTCCCCCATCAGGACGGTGGAGGGCTTCGCGTTGACCCACAGATACGCCAGCAGCGCGCCCACGAACACCGCCGTCGCGGTGACGTAGCTGACCAGCTGATCGGCGTAGAGCAGCGCAAAGGTGCCCATGCTGACCACCGCCAGGCTGGCGGACAGGCCGTCCACGCCGTCGGTGCAGTTGACCACGTTGATGCTGGCCCAGATCAAAATAACGATCAGCAGCAGGTAGACCGGGTAGGGCAGCACGAAGTACCACTGCAAAAACCGCACCCCGCACCCGTTGAAGTTCAAATAGGTGACGCCGGCCACCACCGCGATGACAAAGTCGATGAGGCCCTTTTTGTACTCGTTCCAGGCGGTGTCGGAGGCGTCGTCCAAATAGCCCGACAGCATGGACGCGATGAGCAGCACCATATAAATGACCGTTTCCAGATGGAAGGGCATGAACGCCAGCGCCACCAGCACCACGCACAGCACAAAAATCAGCCCTGCGCCCCGGGCTTTGCCCTTGGACAGCGCGCCATCCACCGCGAAGGCGCGGCCATGGTCCTGGGGCAGGCGGCCGCGGAACAGGTTGGTGAGCAGCGCCGTGAGCACGAACGCCAGCAGGAACGCCAGCGCATCCACGCCGCGCTGGCCCAATACGGACAAGAGAATTGAAACCATTGTTTGCTTCCTCGTTTCCCAATTTTGTAATCCTTTTCTCTACAGAGGAAGTGTACCATGTCCGGCCAAAAAAATCAATCGTATAAACCACTATAAGCAGGACAAGAGGGATGTGTGCATGGGGCCTCTCAGGCCCTGCGGGCTGCGGTTGCGGTACCCTGTTTTTGCTGCGCGGGTCACCGCCCGCTTGCAAAAAGCAGACCGCTGCCCCTGCTCCGCTTCGGCTGTCTCGTCCGCTGGACGCGCCTCAGCTTCGCAGTCCCGCACGCGTGGGAGGCCGGACTTATAGGTTACATTTAGGCCCTCTCTGTGACGGAGAGGGCTTCACTTGCGGCGTTCTACTTCCTCAGAGATCCTTTGGCAAACATCATCAAAGTGCGCGTCTACCTCTGCATTTGCAAAGCGCAGAACTTTTAATCCATGTTTTTCCAGCATCGCTGTACGCTCTGCATCCGACGCCAGCCCTTCTTCCTGGTAATGTTGTTTTCCATCAATTTCAAGCACCAATTTTGCTGCATAACAATAGAAGTCGACAATACAATGTTCAATGATCCTCTGTTTGTAAAATTTCACAGGATAATCCCGCAAAAATCTATACCACAATTTTTTCTCTTGCGGCGTCATTTCACGCCGAAGCTGCCGGGCATAGGGCAACAACTTATTCTTTTTTGTGTATGACATATTGCCGGCCTCCTTTCGTTTTTCAAGCTTTGGGCCCTCTGCTTTGGCCCTCTCCGTCATGTCGCTGACGCTCCATGCCACCTCCCCCGCACGCGTGGGAGGCAGCCCTCTCCGTCACAGTCCGCTGGCGCGTCCTGTGCCACCTCTCCCGCACGCGGGAGAGGCTAACGTAACCTATAGGTCCGGCCTCCCACGTTTACGGGGGAGGTGGCCCACAGGGCCGGAGAGGGCTAAATCTGGCAAACAACCACTGAGGGGTATACCAAAAAAGGGCGGGCCTTTCGGCCCGCCCCGGTAAACTGGGTCTGCACACCCAGCTGGTTCTTTTTTGGTGCGGCAAACTACAAACGTAAATTTGTAATAAACCTTTGGTGCTATACTAAGCGCTTAGTATTTGCGCAGGGTTGCACCCTTTTATGATGCGGCAGATGCACGCCCTGCACGGGTTACATCATATTTGTAATACGTATTGCGATAATCTAAATTAGTCGGCCAGAGCATGAGTAGTGTTGCAAGTAACAACAACAGCCACATAGGTGTAGTTCTGAGTGCCTTCAACACCGGTAACAGCGGCAACTTCACCAGTATAGCTAAAGCTCCACTTAACTGCATTGTTTACAGTACTATCCAGCCACTCAGAAGTCAGCTTAGCCATCTCGGTTTTAAGTTTGCTGTCATACATTTTCTCGACAACACCCTTATCAGTCAGACCCTCATTACTACGATAGACAACAACCGCAGTCTGCTTGCCATCAGTATTCTTAGTTCCACTACTCTGGCCATCATAACCATACAAACAGTTCATGTAAACGTCCTCAACATCAAGGACATTAGCCAGATACCCATCAACATCTACCGTATCCGGGTCTGCATCGTTACCGACAACAGCCAGAGTCTTCTGGAGAGCAGCCTCCAGAGAATCGCTGTAGGTAAAGTTGACCTTCACCTCGTTGTCCTTCTGCTCATCGTTCAGAACAGAAGCGATGGTGGTATCAGCAACGGGGGGCTCCTCGCCCTCCTGGCCACCATTGCCAGGATTGCCAGAGCAGCCAGCCAGCATGCTGACGGCCATAACGCCGGACAGAGCCAGAGCCAAAACCTTATTCAGTTTCATTTGGAAATTTCCTCCTTGTTGTTGTTTGTAACTCGCACCAAAACATTTGGGGAACAGGTCACCATCCCCGTTCCTTGTGCATAGTTTAACACAACAGAGTTTCCTTTGTCAAGCCAGAAGCGGCAAAAGGTGGAAGAAAAGAGAAATTTTTCCAAAATAAAACGATGCTGCGTTTCTAAATTTTGGTCGTTTGTGAAGGTTTTGTGAGAAGGCAGCCCTCTCCGTCATGTTGCCCTGCTCCGCTTTGGCCCTCTCCGGCCCTGCGGGCCACCTCCCCCGTAAACGTGGGAGGCCGGACCTATAGGTTACGTTAACCTCCCACGCGTGCGGGGGAGGTGGCGCGGCGCGCCAGCGCCGTGACGGAGAGGGCCAGCTCTCAAAACAGCAAAAAACCCGCCGTACGGGTGTTATCCCATACGGCGGGTTATTCAGGCTTTGAAACGTGGACCTTCGTTCCTTGGCCCTCTTGCTTGGCACTAAAAAGCCCCCAACGTCGCACCGTCAGGGGCTTTCTCCTCACGAAAAGGAATTAGGGTCAATAGAGAGTCTGTTATTACTTTGCAGCAGTAACAGTCTGCTCAATGGCGACACCAATAACCCATGCTTCGGCATCCTTAGCACCAGAATCAGAGCTGGCAGTGGGGATGGTCACCTTATAGGCGGCCACATTGCCTTTGTAGGTATTATTGTAGCCTTTATCGCTGGTAGCGCCCTTCAGGTTGATAATCTGCAGATCGTTCTTAACAGCCGTAGCAACCTCATCGAGGGTGTTGTAGCTATCGTTAGTCGCGTCATAGACATAAACCTTCACATAGGTGCCGCTCTCTGTAGCAACATCCCATGCAGCGTCAGTCGACAACTTACCATAACCAGTCAACGTTTCAACAGTATTGGTGATGTTCGTAGGAGCCTCGCCTTTACCGTTATTGGCCTGACCCTCGGTCACTGCGTTCGCAACACTGCGAACGGCGGACTTCAAATCAGAATCGTTGCTGCGGTAAGTAATGACAGCTTTTGTGTCATCATCGAGTTTACTGTTCAGCGTGTTAGCAAAGGAGCCGCTCTGATCACCTGCACCAAAGATGCCAGAGCCACCACCAATGCCACAAGCAGTCAGCATGCTGACTGCCAGGACGCCGGACAGCGCCAGGGAAAGAATGCGTTTGAGTTTCATTGGACCTTTTACCTCCTTTAGAAGATAAATTTGCCTGGGGTTACCTGTTTCGAGTCTTGGACCTTGCGGGATAAGGACGGCCCCTACCCCGTCTAGTCATATGATAGTACAATTTCCTCGATTTGTCAATCACACCATTTTTCACCTTAAGGATTGTTCACAATTTTTACTTTCTTTAGAATCAGGCGCTCCAGCCTTTCAAGCCGGAGCGCCTTGGGTGGTTTTTGCTTTCGTTTCCAAAGAAAAAGTGGTGTTTTGGACGCCTCAGAGGGGCCTTTTTCAGGCTTTTGGGAAAAATTTTTCCGTTCTTTTTCTTGTAAATTTTTTGTTGCGTCAGGTTTTGTGCTCCTCTTTGGCGGTCTGGTCGATGCCAATGCCCACTACCCACGCGGTATTCTGGTCCCCATAGGCCTGCTGTACGCTTACCGAGTAGGTGTATGTATAGGTATAATAGCTGTCGATGACCACCTGCCGGGACCGTGTGGAGAGCTCCGCCTCCATCGCCTCGATCTGGATCAGCACGGCGCGGGCCACCTCGTCCTCGGGCCATTCGCCGGGATACAGAAACAGCCGGGACATCCGGGTCACGCCCGGCGTGGTGGGCGCGCTGTAGCGGTTGTACTTTTGGGTGTCGGACTCGTCCCGCAGCTTTTCGGCCAGGACGCCGGTGTCCTCCTGATTGGTCAGGCTGGGGGCACTGCGCTCTTTCAGCAGATAGGTGGCCGCGGCCGCGGTGCCCGCGCCCAGCTGGCTGTCGGTGGTGTCGATCTCCTCGTCGGGCGACATGGCCGCCACGAGGTTCGCGGTGGAGGCCATGCTGCGCGTCCCGATCTGTTTGGGCGCTGCCGCCGAACATCCGGTCAGTACCACCAGCGCCAGCCCTGCGGCCAGCAAAGCAAGCTCCCTCTTGATTTTGCGCAACGCGCACACCTCCCTTCCGGCCGTAATGTCGCACCGGCCCATTGTCGATTCTATTGTACACCGAACAGGCAGGTTTTGTCAACCTTCACACAAACTTCTCCGTTTTGCTGTGCATGGCATACAAAACAGAAAGAGCGGGGCACGCCAAGTGTACCTGTGTCCATCCCGGCAAAATTTATAGTAAGACAAAGATTCCCCAAGGGATTTGCTCCAGCCCTTCCCCCAACGGGGGAAGGTGGCCCGCAGGGCCGGATGGGGGGACTTCCTCTATGGGCGGGTGGGAGGGCTCCCAGTGAGCCGGCTGCACCGCGTGACCGATACGACGAAGCTGCGTCCGCCTGCCGGACGCATTGGGACAGGATCGGAGCGGCGGGCGGCTGGCGCCCGGAAAAAGCGATGCGCAAATTCCTCTGACGCGCAGTAAAGAGCTTTTTCAGCCAGACGCCCAGAGCGACCTTCCTCTTTTGGGTCCAGGGGGACATCCCCTGGTCGTTGTGGGTGGGTAGGGAGTCCAGAGGGCCTAGGGAGGGGGAATCGAAACACCCTCCCTGGCCCTCTGGCCCCTGCGGAGCAGAAAATAGCTGCAGCTTTGCCGCAAGCAGCCCTCTCAGTCTCGCTTCGCTCGCCAGCTCCCCCACACGCGGGGGAGCCAAAACGTAATCTGTAGGTTGCTACCTCTCCTGCGTGCGGGAGAGGTGGCCCGCAGGGCCGGAGAGGGCCGGCCATTTGAAAGGACAAGTTCTCAGCCCCCACTTCCCTCTTGATTTTGCCTGCGATTCAGGGTAATATAGTGCTATATACTATAAGGAGGAATTGGGAATGAAAACGATAGGCTTTATTGGCTGCGGCAATATGGGCGGGGCCATGGCCCGGGCAGTCTGCCGGGTGGCTGCGCCGGAAGATGTAGTGCTGGCAAACCGCACCCCCGCCAAGGCGCAGGCCCTGGCCGGCGAGCTGGGCTGCCGCACCGGCTCCAACGAGGACGCCGCAGGCTGTGACATGGTTTTTCTGGGGGTCAAGCCCCAGATGATGGCCGGGATGCTGGCTCCCCTGCAGGGCCTTTTTGCCGCCCGGGCAGCCCGGGGCGAACGGTTCATCCTGTGCACCATGGCGGCGGGGCTGTCCATGGCGCAGATCCGGCAGATGGCCGGCGGGGATTATCCCATCGTCCGCATCAACCCCAATATCCCCTCCGCAGTGGGCGAAGGGATGGTGCCCTACTGCACCCTGGGCCTCACCGGGGACGAGGAAGCCAGCGCCTGCCGCCTGCTGGTCGGCGCCGGCCGGGTGGATTCCATCCCCGAAAACCTGATCGACGCGGCCAGCTGCGTGTCGGGCTGCGGCCCGGCCTGGGCCTGGCAGTTCATCGAGGCCCTGGCCGACGGCGGCGTGGCCTGCGGCCTGCCCCGGGCCAAGGCCCAGCAGTACGCCGCCCAGATGGTGCTGGGCACGGCCAGGATGCTGCTGGAAAACGGCGGCCACCCCGGCGCGCTGAAAGACGCTGTCTGCAGCCCCGGCGGCACCACCATCCAGGGGGTGCGCGTGCTGGAGGAGCGGGGCTTCCGCGGCGCGGCCATGGATGCCGTCATCGCCGCCTACGAAAAGACCTGCAAGCTGCGGGAGGGGTAAGCCGATGCGCATTGTTGTCAAAGTCGGCACCTCGACCCTCACCTACCCCACCGGCCGGCTGAACATCCGCCGCACCGAGGAGCTTGTCAAGGTCCTGAGCGATTTAAAAAACGCCGGGCATCAGGTGATCCTGGTGTCCTCGGGCGCCATCGGGATGGGGGTGGGCAAGCTGTCCCTGCCCAGCCGCCCCGCCGATATGGCCGGCAAGCAGGCCTGCGCCGCCGTCGGCCAGTGCGAGCTGATGTATACATACGACCGCCTCTTTGCTGACTACAACCACACGGTGGCCCAGATCCTGCTCACCGGTGTGGACGTCGAGCACACCGAGCGCCGCCAGAACTTTGAAAACACCCTCTACCGCCTGCTGGAGCTGGGGGCGCTGCCCATCATCAACGAGAACGACACCGTGTCCACCATGGAGATCGCCTCCATCGGCGACAACGACACCCTTGCCGCCATCGTGGCCTGCTGCGCCCGGGCGGACCTGCTGGTCCTGCTCAGCGACATCGACGGGCTGTACACCGCCAACCCCCGCACCCATCCCGACGCCAAACTGATCCCCCTGGTGGAGGAGATCACCCCGGATATCCTGGGGATGTCGGACGGGGCAGGCTCGGCCCTGGGCACCGGCGGCATGGCCACCAAGCTGCGCGCCGCCCAGATGGTCACGGCCGACGGCGTCGATATGGTCATCGCCAACGGCGCCCACCCCGAACTGCTGTACAAAATCGCCGAGGGCGAAGCCGCAGGCACCCGGTTTGCGGCCCGGCCCCGGGCCCACTGAAAGGAGGCCGCCCCATGACCACACAGGAGATCTTGACCGCCGCCCGCGATGCCAAGCGCACCGTCGGCGTTTCCGGCACCACCCAGCGCAACCGCGCCCTGCTGGGCATGGCGGACGCTCTGGATGACGCCGCCAACCGCGCGGCCATCCTCAGCGCCAACGCCGCCGACCTGGACGCCGCCCGCGGCCACATCTCGGAGGTGATGCTGGACCGCCTTGCCCTGAACGGCAAGCGGCTGGACGGTATGTCCCAGGGCATCCGGGAAGTGGCCGCCCTGCCCGACCCGGTGGGGGCGGTGCTGCGCCGCATCGAGCGGCCCAACGGCCTCGTCATCGAAAAGACCGCCGTCCCGATGGGGGTCATCGCCATCATTTACGAGAGCCGCCCCAACGTCACCAGCGACGCGGCGGCCCTGGCCCTCAAGAGCGGCAATGCCTGCGTGCTGCGCTGCGGCAAGGAAGCCTGGCGCACCAGCAAAGCCATTGTGGACGCCCTGCGCCAGGGCGTGACGGCCGCCGGCCTGCCCGCAGCCGCCGTCAACCTGATCGAGGACACCACCCGCGCTTCCTCCTACGCCCTGATGGAGGCGGTGGGCTACGTTGACCTGCTGATCCCCCGGGGCGGGGCCGGCCTGATCCGCGCCTGCGTCGAGAATGCCAAGGTGCCCTGCATCCAGACCGGCACCGGCATCTGCCACATCTATGTGGACGACACCGCCGATCAGGACAAGGCCCTCGACATCATCGAGAACGCCAAAGCCAGCCGCCCCAGCGTCTGCAACGCCGAGGAGGTCTGCCTGGTCCACAAGGACATCGCAGCGCAGTTCCTGCCCAAGCTGGCCCAGCGCCTCGGCCCCGACCGCGCAGCCCGCGGCCTCCACCCGGTGGAGCTGCGGCTGGACCCGCGTGCCGCGGCCGTCATCCCCGGCACCCCCGCCGGCCCCCAGGACTTCGACACCGAATTTCTGGACTACATCCTGGCGGTGGGCGTCGTGGACAGCGTAGAGGACGCGGTGGCCCACATCGCCGCCCACTCCACCGGCCACAGCGACGCCATCCTCAGCCAGACGCCCAGCCACATCGACCTGTTCACCGCGGCGGTGGACAGTGCAGCGGTCTACGTCAACTGCTCCACCCGTTTCACCGACGGCGGCGAGTTCGGCCTGGGGTGTGAAATGGGCATCTCCACCCAGAAGCTGCACGCCCGCGGGCCTATGGGCCTGGCCGAGCTGTGCACCTACAAATACATCATCCGGGGCGACGGCCAGATCCGCGCATAAAACAGTCCCTATTATAATAAGGTATAGCGGGGCGCTTTTCTGCCCCGTACAGACAGCGAAAGAGCCGTGGAGCGGCAAACTCCACGGCTCTTAGCGTGTCGCAAAAGCGCCACGCTTTAGGGGGAACCCATTTCTGCGCGCAGTCGCGCGACAGAAATTCCTTCCCCCTAATATCCTCTTGGGGACAAAATTTGCCGCCGAACCGCGCACTCGGCCTGACGGCCTCGCACACTCTCAGCGGCAAATTTCCCTGTCGGTGTCCCGTCCATCCGCACATGTCGGCTGGACGGGACTTTTTGTGCGTTTATAGCGCGGCGGGAAAGCGCGGGCTTACTCCAGGCCGGCCATCTGCTTGATGGCCTTGATGGCGAAGGTCAGGGTGCGGCCGCAGGCGGTGCCGCCCATGACGCAGGGGTAGTTGTTCTGGAAGAAGCTGCCCGACATGTCACCGGTGACATACAGGCCGGGGATGGGCTCGTTGCGGTCGTCCTTGGCCTGGCAGTTGGGGGTGATGGAAATGCCCTGCAGGCTGCACAGCAGGCTGGCGCCCAGCCAGCAGCCGTAGAAGGGCGCAGTCCGGATGGCGCTCAGGCGGCTGGCCGGCTTGCCGAAGTCCTCGTCCTTCTGGGCGTCGTACAGCTCGTTGTAGCGCTCGACGGTGGCGATAAAGGTATCCTTGTCCGCGCCGGCAAACCCCATCTTGTCGGCCAGCTCCTCGATGGTGTCGGCCTTCATGATCAGGCCCTCGGCCTCGTACTGCTCCAGCTGGCTTTCCATCATGCCAGGGATGTAGCGGGTCAGCGCCGAGCAGCCGATGGTGTGGAAGCGGTCCACGTCCTCCCGGAAATTGGCGTCGTGGATCATGGCGTAGACGTGGCCCGGCTGCTGGAAGGAGGCGTGAGAGGCGTTGTCGTATTCCTGGCTTTCGTTCATGAAACGCTCGCCGTGGCGGTTGACCTTCAGGAAAGGCTGGCTGCCGGGGTTGTACTGGCCCACGGTGCCGGGGAACGCCTTGCCGCCGAAGGAGGAGGCAGACTCCACATAGCCCGAGTCCACCCCAGGGGCCACCAGGCCGCGGTCGAACAGGACCGGCGCAGCTTCGGCGTCCAGGTGGGCGCCGGCCCAGATGGCGGCGCGGATGCCGTAGCCCTTGTCGGCGGGCGCGTAGGAGCAGGCGGTGGTGACACTGGTGCCCAGGGGGTCCAGCTTTTCCATCATGTAGGGGTTGCCGGCGTAGCCGCCGCAGGCCAGCAGCACGCCCTGGGACGCGTTGATCCGGATGAAGTGGCCGTCCTCGGTGTTCTGGGCGATGAGGCCGGTGATGCGGCCGTCGCCGTCCTTTTCCAGCTTGGCCAGGCCGGTGTGGAAATCCACGGCGTAGCCCAGGCTTTCGATGTACTCCTGGAACACCACATTGCGGGGCTTTTCGGCGCTGCTGTAGTCCACCTGCTGGACCGGGAACATCAGCTTGGTCTGGCTGATCTGGGTGTCGTCGGGCCACTTGGCCTCGTCGCCCAGGGTCAGGTTGCAGGTGTAGTTGTAGGGTGCGCTCTCCAGGATACCGGCCACGAAGTCGTGCATGGCGGCCGACTCGTCGATCCAGGTCTTGACCACCCGCTGGTCGCACCGGCCGCCCATGCTGCGGGAGATCTCGCTCAGCAGCTCGGCGCGGTCCACCGGGGGCACGCCCTGCTTCTGGGCCTCGCTGCTGTCGATGGTGCCGTACCAGTGGCGGGTCTCCATGACGGCGGAGTTCTGCTCGATGATGCGGAAGTTCAGGCCCTTCTGGGCGGCGTAGGCGGCGGCGCACATGCCGCCGTTGCCCGCGCCCACGATGACGATGTCGGTGTCCCAGGTCTCGGTGATGGCGGCCTCGTCGATGTCGGGCTCGGTGCCCAGCCAGTCGTTCTCGTCGCCGCTGGGCAGCTGCACCGACGTGACCACCGCCTCGCCCTTGGCCTGGGCGTAGCAGCTCTGGGCCGCTTTCATGACGGCGTCGGAGGTGATGGTCGAGCCAGACACGCCGTCGATCTCGGCAGAACCGGCTTCCAGCAGCTGCTGGCGCAGCTCGTCGGCGGCGGCCGCGCCGTAGGAAGCGGTCTCGCCGGAGGTATCCACCACCACGTCGGTGACGGCGGTCTCCGAGAAGGTCATGGTGACCTTGACGGTGGAGGAAATGCCCTGTGCGGTGCCCTCATAGGTGCCGGGGATGTAGGTAGCGCCAGCCGCCACCGAGCCCGCGCCCGAGGAAACGGCGCTGGATGCAGCCGAGCTGGCCGACTCGCAGGCAGCCAGCGCGCCGGCGGTCACGCCGCTCATGGCCGCGGCTGCGGCGATTTTGAGGAAACCTTTGCGGGAAATTTTGTTCATGGGGGATCCTTTTCCTTTCTGCTCTTTTCGCTTCGTATTCCACTTACCCTGCCCGGCGCACTGGGCGCCAGGGCATACAGGCAGAAAACCCGCGCCGCCTTCCGCGTGCAGGCTTCCCGCTCCTTCTTTATAAATAATAACATAATCGAGTTTTTTTGTCCATCACTCCTTGCTTCATTTTGTGGTGCAGACTAGCACAATATGGATGCAATTTCTGGTAAACGAATCGTAGAGTACGTCCGCACGCGCAAAACCGCCCTTCTCAACGCCCCATCGGTTGCAGCGCGGCCGCCGGGATGCTATACTGTTCTTACACCAAACGACGCAGGAGGCGATCTTATGGACGCACAGAAATTCGGCGCATTCATCGCCGAGATGCGCAAAGCCCGCGGCCTCACCCAGGCCGCCCTGGCCGCGCAGCTCCACGTCACCGACAAGGCCGTCAGCCGGTGGGAGCGGGGGCTGGGTTTCCCTGACATCAACACCATGGAGCCGCTGGCCGCCGCCCTCGGCGTCACCGTCCTCGAGCTGATGCGCTCCGAGCGCCTGCCCGAAGGCGCCGTCTCCAACGAGGAAGCCAGCGAGGCCATCACCGACACCCTGACCTTTGCCCAGCAGCGGCGGGCCAGTCTCTTTTTTGACATCACGGCCGGGCTGGCCTGCCTGCTCTGCGCCGGGATGACCTTCTTCCTCTTTGGCACCGGGGCGGTGGCCGAGATCCTGTTTTTCTTTGGAGCTATCGGGGTCATGGTGATCGGGGTCCATCGCTATGTCAGCGAGGCCAGCATCCAAAAACGCCGCTATGGAGCCATTGCCGCCGGCATCGCCTGCATCTTTCTGTTGCTGGCCGGCGGCAGCCTGCTGGGCAGCAGCCCTTCCACCTCCCGCTATGCCGCCCTATTCATGGCCTATTTTTTCCCTGTTATGCTTGCCTGCTGGCTGATGCTGCTACTCCGCCGGGTGCGCGCGTGGCTGGGCGGGGAGGACCTCATCTTCTGGGGCGATTTTTTCAGCACCTCCGGGGAACTGGGAAGCGAGCTGGGCGCGAGCCTCTCTCCCAAAGCGCGCTCCCTCATCAATATCGCCTTTGCTCTTTTGCTCACGGTCGAATGCGTGTTCTATACGGTGCACTCCGTGGGCTACGCCGCCGAAACCCTGCGCACCCCGCCCGAGGAGACCGTCACCCGGCAGTACGCTGCGCTCTGCCTTGAGCGGGACTTCAGTGTGGCGGAAGAACAGCTCACCGGGACCGTTCTCACCCTGACGCCCCGAGACGAATGGGAAGGCTGGGACGACCTGTATTCCTACACCTTTACCTGGCAGAGCGGAGACGGTGCGGCAAGCCAGTGCTACAGCGTCGTTTTTTACGACGACTATTCCTGCGAGGCCCTCAGCCATGGGGCGGACTTTGACGCCAGCCTCGACGCCGCCAATCGCGAACTGTACCGGCGGATGCACGGACTGCCGGAAACATAGCACAGGCGGCAAAGCATAAAAAAACGGCGCAGCCTTTTGAGAGCCGCGCCGTTTTTCTGTATCGTTATACGCCCGCTTCGATCAGGCCCAGCTTGACGAAGGCGTTGTACAGGCCGTCCTCGTCCACGCTGTCGGTGACAAGGTCGGCCATGGCCTTGATCTCCTCGCCGCCGCTGCCCATCGCCACGCCATAGGCGCAGTATTCCAGCATGGGGATATCCACCTTGGCGTCGCCGAAGGCAATGGTGTCCTTCACGTCCGCGCCCAGATAGGCCAGCAGGTGCTGGATGGCGTTGGCCTTGGTGATGTTCTTGACGCCGATGTCGCCAAAGAGGGCGGTCTCCCCCGCGCCGCCCCAGGTGCCGTTCTGCATATCGGGGAACTGTGCTTTGGTGTCCAGAAAGTCCTGATAGCTGCCCAGCAGGTAGCTGACCTTGTTCAGGTCGTCGCGGTAGAGCTGCTCACCCGCGCACCCAAAGATCATGTCCGGGAACGCCTGCCGCACCGTCATCTGCTCCGCGCCGGGGCGGCCTTTCCGGCGGGTATATTCCTGCATGGCGGCCTGACCGGCGGTCTCGAAATGCTCGCTGGCAAACAGGCCGTTGTTGCTCTCCAGATAAAACTCCAGCTTGCGGCTGTGCAGCCAGTCTACGATCCGGCGGGCCTGCTCCGGGGTGATGAGCTGGTGCATGACCACGACGCCGTGGTCCTCCACATAGCTGCCGTTGCCTCCGATCATGCCGTCCAGCCCGATGTCCCACAGGGGCGGGTAGACCTCGGCCCTGCTGCGGCCGGTGCAGATGTACACCCGGTGCCCCGCAGCCCGGGCGGCCCGGATGGCCCGCACCGCCGATTCGGGCAGGTGGTTTTCGTAGTCCACCAGGGTGCCGTCCACGTCGATGAAAAGGATCTTGCGCATGATGTGTTCTCCTTCCTGCTTGTTCTCCCCGTTCCGACAGGGTCTTTCTTCTATTAAAGATACCGTATCCGCCGGTAAAAATCAATCCTGAATCCGCCGCGAAACTGCAAGGATCTTTCACAGGTTGCGTTTTGGCGCGGCAGCTTTATAATAGAGGCAGGGCTTCCCCCACATCCCACAACAGAAAGGAATGTTACCATGGAACATAACCCACAGGATATTCTTTTGCCCGCCGGTTTTGAGGAACTTGTCCGCCGGGTGGAGGCGATCCGCGCCCGCAAGGGCCGGGCCTTTGTGGCGCTGGACGGGCGGTGCGGCAGCTGCAAGACCACCCTCGCCGCCCTGCTGGCCGCCCGGTGGGACTGCACCCTGGTCCACGCCGACGACTTTTTCCTCCGCCCGGAGCAGCGCACCCCCGAGCGCATGGCCCAGCCGGGGGGCAACTTTGACCGGGAGCGCTTTTTGGCCGAGGTGCTGTCCCCCCTGCTGGAAGGCCGGGACGCCTCATACCGCCCCTACGACTGCCACGCCGGTGCGCTGAAAGCGCCGGTGGCCGCTCCCCTGCGGCCGGTGGTCCTGGCGGAGGGCTCTTACACCTGCCACCCTGACCTGTGGCCCTGCTATGACCTGCACGTCTTTCTCACCGCACCGCTGGAGGTGCGCCTGGAACGTCTGGCCCGCCGCCCCGGCGTGGATCTCGAAGCCTTCCGCACCCGCTGGATCCCGCTGGAGGAAGCCTATTTTGCCGCGGAACGGCTCGAGCAGCGGTGCGAAATGGTGCTGCATTTCTAAACTATTTGTAAAATCCATAGCCAATTCTGCAAAATCATGCTATACTCTCTCTATCACGACCCAAAGGAGTTTTCCATGATCCGTCAAATCATCCATATCGACCAGGAAAAATGCAACGGCTGCGGTTTGTGCGCCACGGCCTGCCACGAGGGCGCTATTGAAATGGTGAACGGCAAGGCCAAACTGGTGCGCGAGCATTTTTGCGACGGCCTGGGCGACTGTCTGCCCGGCTGCCCCACCGGGGCCATCACCTTTGAACAGCGGGAAGCCCCCGCCTACGACGAAGCCGCCGTCCTGCAGGCCAAGGCCGCCGCGGCCCAGCCGGCCGGCGCGCAGTCCCACAGCCTGGGCGGCTGCCCCGGCACCCGGGCCGCACAGTTCCAGACGGCCCCGGCGGAACCCGCTCCCGCTGCGGCCGGCAAGCCGGTATCCCGGCTGGGCCAGTGGCCGGTCCAGATCAAGCTGGCCCCCGTCCAGGCGCCGTTTTTCCAGGGGGCCAGGCTGCTGGTGGCCGCCGACTGCGCCGCCTATGCCTACGCAGCCTTCCACGAGGACTTTATGCGCGGCAAAGTGACCCTGATCGGCTGTCCCAAACTGGACGGCGTGGACTATGCCGAAAAGCTGGCCGACATCCTCCGCCTCAACGAGATCCAGAGCGTCACCATCGTGCGGATGGAGGTTCCCTGCTGCGGCGGGCTGCAGTCGGCGGTCCAGCGCGCTTTGCAGGCCAGCGGCAAGTTCCTCCCCTGGCAGGTCGTCACCCTCACCCGGGACGGACGCATCCTCGCGTAAACAGAAACAGCAAAGCGGCGAAGCCTTGTCCGGCTTCGCCGCTTTTTTGCTCGGTGAGATCTGTTTTCGGTTTAGGCAAGGCCAGCCATCTGGGGCAGGATCATGCTGATGGCCGGGATGTACGTCACCAGCATCAGGCCCACTAGAATGGCCGCGTAATAGGCCAGCATGTAAGGCATGGTCTTGGCCAGAGTGGTGCGGCCCACCTTGATGGCCACGAACAGGGTGTTGCCCACCGGCGGGGTGATGTTGCCGATGCACAGGTTGTACACCAGCACCAGGCCGAAGTGGATGGGGTCCATCCCGAAGGTCTGGACGATGGGCAGGAACAGCGGGGTAAAGATCAGGATGGCGGGGGTGACGTCCATGAAGGTGCCTGCGATCAGCAGGATCACGTTCATGATGAGCAGGATGATCACGGGGTTATCGGTGATGCCCAGCAGGGCGGCGGACACGGCCTGCGGGATCTGCAGGAAGGCCATGACCCAGCCCAGAATGTTGGACACGCCGATCAGAAAGACCACCATGCCACTCATCTTGGCGCTTTCCACCACGATGTTCCAGAATTTTTTCCAGGTGATGTTGCGGTAGCAGATGCCCAGGATCAGGGCGTAGACCACGGCGATGGCCGAGCCCTCAGTGGCGCTGAAAACGCCGGCGATGATGCCGCCGATGACCACGACGATCAGGGACAGGGAGGGGATGGCCTGCAGGGTAGCCTTGCCCAGGTTGGACCAGCTGAATTTGCCGGGGGTGCCTTTATAGCCCTTCTTGCGGGCGATGATGATGGCCACCACCATGCAGCACAGCGCCCAGATGATGCCGGGCAGGTAGCCGGCCATGAACAGCGCAGCCACCGAGGTGCCGCCCGCGGCCAGGGAGTAGGTGATCAGCGCGTTGGACGGGGGGATCAGCAGGCCGGAGGGGGCCGAAGCGCCGTTGGTGGCGGCGCACAGGGCTTCGTCATAGCCCTGCTCCTGCTCGCCTTCCAGCACCATCGAGCCGACGGCGGCAGCCGCGGCCGAAGCCGAACCGGAAATGGCGCCGAACAGCGCATTGGCGCCCACGTTGGTCACCAGCAGGGCGCCGGGCAGCTTGCCCAGAATCGCCATGACGAAATTGACCAGCCGCTTGGCGATGCCGCCCTGGTTCATCAGGTTGCCCGCCAGGATGAAGAACGGAATAGCCGTCAAGCTGAATTTGCTCATGCCCACGAAAATGCGCTGGGCGCCGGTGACGACCGAGATATCCAGAGGCACGGTCTGCAGAATGGTGAACAGAGAGGCAATGCCGATGGAATAGGAGATGGGCACGCCCACCACCAGCAGCACCGCAAGGATGAGAATGATCATCCCGAGAGATTGCATAGCCATAACTTACGCTGCCTCCTTCTTACCTTTGCAGATGTCATAGATGTTCAGGATGGTATACAAAATGTTGATGACGCCGCAGATGGGCATGGTGACATAGAACACGCCCACGGCCACCCCCAGGGAGGAGGTCATCTGGCCCATGGCCAGCTGGGTGATGGCGTAGCCGCCGTACACCAGGATGATCCCCGAGAACAGCATGGCGATCACCTCGCCGAAAATGGCGAAGAACTTCTGGGCCGCGGCGGGCATCATCTCGACCACCACGGGGATATTCATGTGGCCGCGCTCGCCGGTGATGAGGGACGCGCCGAACAGGCTGGCCCAGGCAAACAGATAGCCCACCAGCTCTTCCGACCAGGTGGAGGGGTTGTTCAGGACGTAGCGGGTGAACACCTGCCAGCAGGTCAGGGCGGTCATAGCGATCAGGCTGGCCCCCGCCAGAACGTTCATGATATGATTGAGCACTTTACGGATCGACTGCATAACGTTGGACACTTCCTTTCTCTCACGCCTGGGCTTCAAACTCGGCGTTGTGCTCCTGGATCAGCTCGTAAATGGGGGCAAGGTCGGGGTAATCGGCCAGCATTTCCTCGTGCATGGGGGCCACCGCCTCCTGGAAGGGGGTGATGTCGGGGTAGATGAAGTTGACCCCCTGCTCGTTCTGGGCCTTTTCCTTGGCGGCTTCCACAGCGTCGGTCCAGGCTTCCCGCTGGGTCTGGTTCAGGATCTCGAAGCCCTCGTCAAAAATGGCGCGCTCCTCCTCGCTCAGGCCGTCCATAAAGCCCAGGTTGCCGATCAGGATATCGGGGATCATCTGGTGCATGGTGTAGGAATAATATTTGCACACGTCGCCGTGGCCGTTGTCGGTCAGAGCCAGCTCGTTGTTCTCCGCGCCGTCCAGCATCTGGGCCTGCAGGGCGGTGTACACATCGCCGAAGCCCATGGGGGTGGCCGAGCCGCCCAGCAGCTCCATCATCCGCACGTTGGTGGGCGACTGCTGGACCCGGATCTTCAGGCCGTGCAGGTCGGCGGGGGTATTGATGGGGGTGTCGATGGTATAGAAGTTGCGGGTGCCGGCGTCCAGCCAGGTGACGGCCTCGAAGCCGGCCTGCTTGGTGGACTCAAAGATGGGCCCCACAATGTCGGGGTCGTCCATGGAGGCGTGGTAGGCCTCGGCGCTGGAGAACAGGTAGGGCAGGTTGAACAGGGTGTAGTTCTGGGAGAAAGTCTCCAGCAGGGAGTTAGACGCCACGCAGAAGGTGATGGCGCCGGTCTGGGTCAGCTGGACCATCTCGTTCTGGGAGCCCAGCAGCTCGCTGGGGAAGATCTGGATATCGTACTTGTCTCCCAGTTTGCCGCTGATAAACTCCTGGAAGGCCAGCAGGCCGGTGTGTGTGGGGTGGTTGGTAGACTGGTTGTGCCCGATGCGGATGATCTCCAGCCCATTGCCGGCAGAGCCCGCGCAGCCGGCCAGCCCGCCTGCCGCCAGAACTGCCATCGCCGCCATAAATGAGCGGCGGGTGATCTTTTTCATAAGCATTCTCTCCTCCTTGGTTTCGGTTTGACGGGCACACTCCCGCCATGCGAATGTATGACTTTATCATACCGCATTTAAATACCAGAAGCCATTGCCATACTCAACCAAGTTTATGAACTGTTTTTGTATAAAAACGCAACATTTTGTATCTTGTATCCCACTTTCTGGTTTATCTGTCAAAGTCACATGATCTTTTTTGTCGTCTCTGTCCAAAAAAGCCGGTCCATTCCCCCCGCCTGTACTCCAGAAAAAAACAAAGTTTCCCCGCATAATGGGATGTTTTGTTTTTTATTTCGTTTTTTCATCGCTGCTGCGTCCTGCTTTGCCCCATCATCCGCTTTTTCCGCGGCTGCCCGCTCCCCTGCCCGGCCCCCGGGCGTCCCGTTTTTGCCAACCTGCACAAAGAACGGCAAGCGTCTTTGTACATTCTGGCAAAACAAAAATCCCGGATGCAAAAGCATCCGGGATCTGGTGGGCGCGGGTGGATTCGAACCACCGAAGCATTAAGCAGCAGATTTACAGTCTGTCCCCATTGGCCACTCGGGAACACGCCCTTATTTTGTTTGGCCGGCCGACTTATCTTGCCGGGCGACTTGTTTATTTTACCACAGGCTTTGCGGTTTGTCAACAGCTTTTTTGAATTTTTTCAAAGCTGTTTTTGCAGGCTGCCCTGCCCGCTTTGCTGCGGTGCATCCGGCCGCGCCGGACTGCTTGCTTATTTTAGCACCCGGCAGGGCGTTTGTCAACAGTCAATTTTGCTTTTGGGCGCAATTGTACAGCCCGACAAAATTTTTGAATCCCCTTGTCTTTTTTCAGGCGGTACTTTATAATAATGGCAGCGGCATACGGCGCGGGGCGGCAGTCCTCGTTTTTTGTCTGCCGCGGTCCGGCCAAACCCGTGAAGGAGGTATTTTACAAACCATGGATATCATCGGACAATTTACAAGTCTGTTCTCGAACTTCGGGAACCTGACCTGGCAGATGCTGGTCATGTGGATCGTAGGCGGCCTGCTGATCTACCTGGCCATTGCCAAAAAGATGGAGCCCAGCCTGCTGCTGCCGATGGGCTTCGGCGCCATCCTCGTCAACCTGCCCCTGTCGGGCGCCATCACCCAGGGCGACACCGAAGGCCCCCTCTCGGTGCTGTTCGAGGCAGGTATGTCGAACGAGCTGTTCCCCCTGCTGCTGTTCATCGGCATCGGCGCCATGATCGACTTCGGCCCCCTGCTGGAAAAGCCCTGGCTGATGCTGTTCGGCGCGGCCGCTCAGTTCGGCATCTTCTTTACCGTCTGCCTGGCAGGCATCTTCTTTAATCTGAACGACGCCGTCTCCATCGGCATCATCGGCGCTGCCGACGGCCCCACCGCCATCTTTGTGGCCAACACCCTCGGCTCCCAGTACCTGGGCGCCATCATGGTGGCCGCCTACAGCTATATGGCTCTGGTGCCCATCGTCCAGCCGCCGGTCATCCGTGCCGTCACCACCAAGAAAGAGCGGCGCATCCGTATGTCCTACCAGAAGGGCAGCGTCACCCGCGCCACCCGCATCCTGTTCCCCATCGTGGTCACCGTGGTGGCCGGCCTGGTCGCCCCTGCCAGCGTGGCGCTGGTCGGCTTCCTGATGTTCGGCAACCTGCTGCGCGAGTGCGGCGTGCTGAACTCCCTGAGCGAGACCGCCCAGAATGCCCTGGCCAACCTCATCACCATCCTGCTGGGCATGACCGTCGCCAGCCAGATGACGGCCGACAAGTTCGTCCGCCCCGACACCATCCTGATCCTGGCGCTGGGCCTGTTCGCCTTCGTGTTCGACACCGCAGGCGGCGTCCTGTTCGCCAAGCTGCTCAACCTCTTCCTGCCTGAAGGCAAGAAGATCAACCCCATGATCGGCGCGGCCGGCATCTCGGCGTTCCCCATGAGCGGCCGTGTGGTCAACCAGATGGGCCTGGCGGAGGACAACCAGAACTTCCTGCTGATGTACTCCATCAGCGTCAACGTCTCGGGCCAGATCGCCTCGGTCATCGCCGGCGGCCTGCTGCTGACCCTGATGGGCGCGTAAAACCGCCCTGCCTGGGAGGGGTCCGTTTCTGCGCGCAGCCGCGGGGCAGAACGCCTCTCCCCTGGTATCCCCTTTTGGACCAAACAGACCGGCAGGCCGTGCACACGGCTTTGCGGCCCTGCACGCTCCCGCCGGTCTCTTTCCCCGGATGCGTCCAGACCGTACCCATACGGCCTGGACGCAGTAGAATGCTATAGAAAGGGCTTTGCTATGAACATCGCTTCTCTGGCCCAGACCCTGCCGATCATGGTGATCGGTATGGTGGGCATCTTCCTGGTCATCGCGGTCATCATCCTGGTGGTCATGCTGCTGGGCAAACTGACCAGCAGCCGCTGATCCGGCTTCCGTCCGCACAAAAAGCCTGCGCTCCTTGGGGGCGCAGGCTTTTTCTGTCTGTTATGCTTCGGCTTTGGCCCGGGCCAGGAAACGCTCCAGATCATCCAGGTGCTTTTCGGCCACTGCCCGGCCGGTGTCGTAGACCCGCTGCAGCTGGCGGGGGTCCCGCTCCATCGCGCCGATCTCCAGGGCGATGGGCGGCCGGACGACGTAGGCCTCCCCGGCTTCCTCCAGCATCGAGATATAGGAGAGGGTCTCGTTGTACCGCTCGTGCCGGTCGGCCACCGCCGCCACAAAGGCAGGGTAACGGGCATAGCGGGCCCGGATGACGGGCAGGAGCTTGTTTTTCTTTTTCTCGTAGTCCTTCGGCTGGGTCAGGACGATGACGTTGCGCCTGTAGCCGATGGACTCGAAGAAACGCACCGGGATCGAATCCGCGATGCCGCCGTCCAGCAGCCTGTGCTGCCCGATCTTGACGGTGCGGGCGGCCAGAGGCATGGAGGCCGAAGCCTGCATCCACTTCAGGTCCTCGGCGCCGCCGGTGCGGCACTTGTGGTAAACCGGGTCGCCGGTGCGCAGCTCGGTGCACACCACGAAGAACTCCATCGGGGAGGCGGCAAACGTCTCCACATCGAAGGGGTCCAGCTTTTCCGGGATCTCGTGGTAGCAGAACTGCTCGCTGTACAGGTCTCCGGTGTGCAGCAGGTTGTGGAAGCTGGCGTACCGCTTGTCGTTGCAGTAGGCCAAATTGTAGCGGATGGCCCGGCCCGGCTGGTGCGACTTGTAGTTGCAGCCGAACACCGCCCCCGCCGACACGCCGACCGCGCCGTCGAAGGTCACGCCGTGCTCCATCCAAACATCGGTGACGCCCGCGGTGAACATCCCCCGCATGGCGCCGCCTTCCAGGATCAATCCGGTTTTCATGATTCCCGCACTCCCCTCTTGTTGCAGCTTCCAGCCTGCGGCGCGCCCGTGCAGCCGCCGCGTCTGGCGCCATTGAACACAGTATAATCAAAAACTGCCAAAAGCACAAGAGGGCAGCGCCCAAAAACCGGCCGCCGCCCCCGCGCGTTTTTTGTAAAATTTTCGCCGGAAAGCTATTGCCACCCCTGCCGCAATCCGTTATACTGTTTGGTAACAAGAGAAGAAGTGTGAGCCGCCGCAAGGCGGAGGGAGGAGCCAAAGCATGAAACTTCTGGAAGAGCGCATCCGCAAAGACGGCATCGTCCGGGCGGGCGGGGTGCTGAAAGTCGACAGCTTTATCAACCACCAGATGGACATTCCCCTGTTCCGGGAGATGGCCCGGGAATGGAAGCGCCTTTTTGCGGGCAAGCCCATCAACAAGGTGCTGACCATCGAGGCCAGCGGCATCGGCATTGCGGCCATCGTCGCCAGCGAGCTGGACGTGCCGGTGGTCTTTGCCAAAAAGGCTATGAGCATCAACCTGGACTATGACAACTACGAGACGCAGATCCAGTCCTTCACCCACAAAAAGATCTACAACGTCATCGTCTCCAAAAAGTTCCTCGGCCCGGAGGACCACCTCCTGATCGTGGACGACTTTCTGGCCAACGGCTGCGCCCTGATGGGCCTGCTGGACCTGGCCGAGCGGGCCGGCGCCACCGTTGAGGGCATCGGCATCGCAGTGGAAAAGGGCTTCCAGCACGGCGGCGACCTGGTCCGCGCCCGCGGCATCCAGCTGGAATCCCTGGCCATCGTTGAGTCGATGGACGCCGATACCGGCGAGATCGTCTTCCGCCCCCAGCCCCACCAGAGCTGAGGCTTTCCCCTGCAAAACACCCCGGCAAGATGTGCACAGGCTGCACACCTTCGCCGGGGTTTTCTTGTTCCGCCCCGCCGGGGGCGTCCCGTTTTAATTCGCGTCGATCAGTTTGCCCAGGCTGAAGGAATAGATGCCCTTGTACGTCACCTTTTTGGGGGCAAAGCGCTTTTCCACCGCGATGGCGTAGAGGTTCAGCTGGGGCCGGTAGGCGGCCAAAAAGTCCGCCTCGGTCTTGCCGCGGTCGGTCTTGTAGTCCAGCAGCTCGAGGTGGTCGGGGAAAACCAGCAGGATATCCGCGATGCCCTGCACCAGCACCTGCGCCCCGCCCGCAGCGGGGGGCATCTCCTCGGGGGTCTGGCCCTGAGCGGCCAGCACCGCTCCGGCGGGCAGGGCCGTGATGAAGGCGTACTCCCGCAGCACCTGTTCCGCCGCCAGCACCCGCCGGAACGCCTCCCCGCCAAAGAAGCGGGCCAGCCGGGCAAGGTCCAGCTTGTCCGCGATCTCGGGGGCGGTCAGCCGGGCTTCGGTCTGGCGGTCCCGCTCGGCGGCCAGCGCGGCCAGCAGGGCGGCCTGGCCCTCGCGGGCAGGGGCGGCCAGGGCGGCGAAATCGGCGTGTTCCATAAAGGCGTGCAGCGCGGTGCCCATCTCGGCGGCGGAAAGGCCCTCCCTGGCCAGGAAGGCGGGGCGTTCCAGCGAGGTCTCCCCCGCCTTGTGGACGATGCTGGTCACGCTGACCTTGGCGGGCACTTCGGACAGGCCCGCCGCCGGATACCGCCAGGCAAAGCCGTCCCGCAGCGCTTTGACCAGCGCCGGGTCGGCGGGGGCGGGCGGCGGCGGGGCCGGCGGCTCGAACGCCTCTGTCCCGTCGGGGAGCAGCAGGGTCAGGACGCTGTCCGTCCGGGCAAAGGGCAGCTGCAGGTCCCCCGCCAGCCGGCGCAGGGGCCCGCCGTTGGGATGGACCAGCAAAGCCGCCCGCAGCCACCCCGCAAAGGAACCGGCCTGGCTGTGCAGCACCGGCCCCGCCCCCGCCGCCAGGAAGGCCGCAGCCTTTTCCAGCGGGTTGGACGTCCGGGTGATGCCCAGGGGCATGGTCAGGATCAGCTTGTCCTGGGCGCGGGTCAGGGCCACGTAGAGCAGGCGCATCTGTTCGCTGCGCATTTCCCGCTCGTGGACGGCGGCCAGGGCGGTGTAGGCGGCTGTCTTGTACAGCTCGCCCCCCTCCTGCCGCAGCCGCAGGCCCGCGCCGTAGGCCCGGTGGAGCAGCACCGGCTCCCGCAGGTCGGCGGCGTTGAAGCGACGGCCCGTGTCGGCCAGGAACACCACCGGGAACTGCAGCCCCTTGGAGCGGTGGATGGTCATGACGGTAACGCAGCCGGGCCGCGCCGTGCCGGGGACGGTCTCGCCCGTCTCGCCGCCGGCGGCGCTGGCTGCGTCGATGGCGCGCACCAGGGCCGAGATGCCCCCCGCGCCAGCCCCGGCACAGAACGCCGCGAACCGCCGCGCGTCCTCCCGGCGGCGCTGGCCGTTTTCCATCGCGCCCAGCGCGGCCAGATACCCGGTGGAGGCAAAGATCTCCTCCAGCAGCCGCTCGGCCGGCACGCTGCGGGCCAGCCGCCGCAGCTCGGTCAGGCGGGCGTAGAACTGCCGCACCCGCCGGACAAAGGGAGCGTCCTCCGCCGCGGCCTCCTCCTGGGCAAGGGCGGCCACCACGCCGTAGAGGCTGCCGCCCCTTTTGTACCCCCGCAGCCGGACCAGGTCGTCGTCGGTAAAGCCGAACACCGGCCCCAGCATGGCCGCCGCCAGGTAGATGTCCTGGGCGGGGTTGTCGATGATCTTGAGCAGGGCCACCAGCGGCCGGATGTGCGGGGCCTCGAACAGGTTTTCGCGCGCGTCGGCGTAGACCGGGATGTCCCGCTCGGTCAAAGCCCGGACGTAGACCGGGAAGCTGGTCCGGGCCGCCAGCAGGATGCAGCAGTCCTCGTAGCGGACGGGGCGGACGCCGCTGTCCCCGCGGACAGGCTCGCCCCCGGCCACCAGCGCGGCGATGCGGGCGGCGATCCAGGCGGCGTCCGTCTCCTGCTCGTCGTCGGGCAGCAGGCAGGCTTCCACCGAGCCCTGGTAGTCCCCCGGCGCGCCGCAGACCAGCCGCTGGCCGGGGCCGTAGGCGGTGTCGCCCAGGTCGGGGGTCATCAGCTGTTCAAAGAAGAAGTTGATCCCTTCCACCACCGCCGGGGCCGAGCGGAAGTTGGCGTCCAGGGCAAGCAGGGCGTTTTGGGCCTGCCCGCCCTCGGGGACGGGGGGCCGCGCCGCGCCGCCGGGCAGGGGCGGCCAGTGCTCCAGCTTTTCCCGGAAGATGGCCGGGTCGGCCTGGCGGAAGCGGTAGATGCTCTGTTTCAAGTCGCCCACCAGGAACAAATTGCTCCCGTCCGGGGCGGCGAGGCACTGGTACAGTGCGTCCTGCAGGGCGTTGGTGTCCTGGTATTCGTCCACCATCACCGCGCCGTAGCCCGCCCGTATCCCCGCGCAGAGGGCGGTGGGCGCGCCGTCGGGGCCGCGCAGCAGCCGGAGGGCCAAGTGCTCGAAGTCGCTGAATTCCAGCAGCTTGCGCTCCTTCTTTTTGGCGGCAAAGCGGCTGTCAAAGTCCCGCACCGCCCGGAACAGGGCCGCCAGCCGCGGGGCGGCCAGGGCCCGGTCCTCCTCGGCCTCCGCCTCGCTGCAGGGGACAAGGTCCAGGATCTCGCCGAACAGCCCGGCCGCCTCGGCGGCGCGGGTCTTGACGGCGGCTTTCCGGGGGCCGGCCAGCCGGGACTTCATCCCTTTCAGGCCGGGTTCCGGCTCCATCCCCAGCACATAGGGGGTCAGCAGGTCATAGAGGGGTTCCCACTGGCCGGCAGCGGCCAGGCTTTCCACCCGGCGCAGGAGGGCCAGGGCGCTTTCCAGCCGTTCCAGCGGCTCGGCGAATTTGTCGTCCACCTTGTGGGCGGCCGCCGCCCGGGCCGAAGCGGTCTTTCGGCTTTCCTCGGCCCGGGCCCGCTCCTCGGCGAGGTCGGCCTGGCAGTCGGCGAAAGCCGCTTCCAACAGGCCGCAGGCCGCGCGGGCCCGCCGGGCCGCCATGTCCAGCAGCAGGCTCCGCCAGGGGGACGCCGCAAAGCTGCCCGCCTGCTGCCAGGGGGCCAGCATCTCCTCCATCCGCCGGCCGTAGTCGGGCAGGGAGCGCAGAAAATCGTACACCTGCAGGATGGCCCGGCCGGCTGCGTCGTCGCTGCGGCCCTTGCCGTACAGGTCGGCAAAGGCGCAGAAGTCGGGGTCCTGGCAGGCGGCTTCCAGGGTGTCGGACAGGGCGGCCTCCCGCAGCGCCTGGACGCTGCCGGCGTCGGCGGGCGCAAAATCCGGCGGGATGTCCAGCGCCTCGAAGTGGCGGCGCAGCAGGTCCAGGCAGAACGCGTCGATGGTGCAGATGGGGGCCCGCTGCAGCAGCATCCGCTGGCGGCGCAGCCAGCCGTTGGCAGGGTCGGCCTGGCTCAGGCGCAGCAGGCTCTCCCCGATGCGGGCCCGCAGCTCGGCCGCGGCCGCGTTGGTAAAGGTGACGATCAGCAGCCGGTCGGCGTCCACCGGGCGCACCGGGTCCGCGATGAGGCGGACGGCCCGCTCGGTCAAAACGGCGGTCTTGCCGCTGCCCGCCGCCGCGCTGACCAGCAGGCCGCCGCCCCGGTCCTCGATGGCGGCCCGCTGGGCCGGGGTCCAGTTGGTCATGGTTCTTCCTCCTTTTCCTCGTCCGTTTCTTCAAAGGGCTTGGCGGGGGCCAGGTCCTTGACCAGCCGCTCGCCGCTGCCCGCCTCGTGGCAGCAGATAAAGCCGTAGTCGCACCATTGACAGGGACTGCGCCCGGCAATGAGGGGCGCGGCCTCGATGGCGCCGCCGTAGAGCTTTTCCCCCATGCCGGCCACCAGGCCGTCCAGATGCTTTTCGATCCGGCCCAGCTTGGCCGCGCCGGCGCGGCGGTTCTTCTGGTAGGGGCTGGGCCTGCCGTTCACCCAGCCAAAGGGCAGATACAATCCGGTCTTGCCGGGGTCCATGGCCTCGAACAGCTTTTCCTCGTCCCGGACAAGGCCGTCCAGCTGGCAGGGGGCCGCCTGCCCGGCGGCGGCACGGGCCGCTGTGGCCGGGTTCGGGTCGGCCAGCAGGTAGAGCACGCCCGCCGGCTCCGCCCCTGCAAAGCGGCCTTTTTCGTCCCGCGTCAGGCTGAACAGGTACAAAAGCATCTGGCAGTCCAGCCCGCAGTAGACCTCTTTCAGGTCCAGCTTTTTGGCGCCGGTCTTGTAGTCCACCACCCGCACCCAGCGGGTGCCGGCCCCGTCCACCCATTCGTCGGCGCGGTCCACCGTGCCCACCAGGCACACCGTCCGCCCGTTCGGCAGCCGGTACAGCTGGGGCCGCACGCCCCCCGGCCCGATCTTCAGCTCACAGGCCGCGGGCGAAAAGGCGCTCTGGGCCTGCTCGTCCCGCAGGTAGCACAAAAGGGCCGCCATGCTCTTTTTCAGCCGGGAGAGCAGGTAGCGCAGCCGGGCGGTATCCTCGGGCAGGTAGCGGCGGGCGTACTCGTCCACCAGCCCCGCCGAGAGGGCCGCCAGCTGGCTGTCGGTCAGCTGGGCAAAGGGGGCGGGCAGAACGCCTTTGCAGGGGTTGTCGGGGCCCGGGTCGGGGTCCAGGGCCATCTGCAGCACCCAGTGCATCAAGGTGCCGCTCTGGTCCGCCGAGAGCCGCGCCTTTTTGCGGGGGCGCAGCCCCAGCACATAGTGCAGAAAATAGCCATAGGGGCAGTTGGCGTAGGCTTCCAGCTGGCTGGGCGAGATGCGCAGCTGGTCCCCCAGCAGCCCGCCCAGGGCGGCCAGGTCCTCCAGACGGCGGGGCGGGCCGCCGGCCATCCGGGCCAGCAGGGCCAGCCCGCCGCCCTCGTTCTGCAAAGCCTCGGTCAGGCTGGCCCGCTCTGTCTCGGTCAGGGGCCAGCCCCCGCCCAGGCAGTCCAGCGCGCTGCCCGGCGTGGCCGCCATATCCGTCAGAGAAAGCTCCGGCCCGGCCGGCCCCAGCAGGTCCGCGATGGGCTGGGCCGCCGCCGAAAGGGTCAGCCCGGCCCCCTTGGGCCAGCTGATCCACAGCCCTTTGGCAGGGGCCGTCATGGCCTTGTAAAAGCAGACCTGTTCCCGCACCACCCGGTTTTCAAAGCAGTCGGGCAGGTCCACCTGCTGGCGCATCAGGGCGTCCCGGTCGGCGTGGGTCAAAAGGCCGGTCTGGCCCGGCGCGGCGGGGAACTCCCCTTCCGCCACCCCCAGCACAAAGACATAGTCGGGGGCGTCCAGCCGCATCTTGCCCGCCGAGGCCAGCATCACCGCGTCCAGCGTCTGGGGGATGTGCCCCAGATCGGACGAGCGCAGCAGCAGCCCGAACAGCTCGGCATATTCCGCCGGGGGGGCCGTTTCGGTCCCCAGCAGCCGGGCCATCTCGTTGAGCAGGCCCATCACCACGTTCCACTCGCGGGTGGCCTCCTCGGCGGCGGGGATGCCCCGGGCCGTGCGCAAGGCGTCCACCTGTGCCTGCTGGGCCTGTTCGGCCCCCAGCGCTTCCAGGCAGAACCACAGCGCCCGGCTGATCTGCTCGGCCGAAGCATCCCGGCAGCGGCTGCGCAGCGTCTCCACCGGCCCGATCAAAAAGGCCCGGGCTTCCTCGGCGGCCTGCAGGCTGGCCTGTTCTTCCTCCGTCAGCTTTTCGGCGCCGAAGCCCCGCGGGCTCTTGGTAAAGGCCGCCCGCCACTCAGACGCTTTGGGCGACCAGGTATAGGCGTAGTTTTCCAGCGCGCAGACCTGGGCCTCGGTCAGGCCGGTCAGCCCCGTCTTGATGAGGGCCGAGATCTGCTCGGTGTAGTCCGCCCCTTTGGCCAGTTCCAGCAGGGCGGTGACGGCCGCAGCCGGGGCGCTGAACGCCGGGGTGGTGGCCTCGTCGCACCACAGGGGGATGTCCGCCATGCGGAACTCGTACCGGACGGCGGCCCGGTAGCGGTCCAGGTCCCGGCAGACCACCGCGATCCGGCCGCAGCGCACCCCCTGCGCCATCAGGCGGCGGATGGCGCAGGCGGCGGCCCGCGCCTCCTCCTCCCGGCTGGGCGCGGCAAACAGCCGGATATCCCTGACCGGGGCCGCAGGCGCCTCGCAGCGGCCCGAAGCCAGCAGCTGCTCCAGAGCCGCAAGGCCGGGGGCGTCCCGATGGCGCAGGTCCTCCCGCAGCACCAGGGGCGCGGCCACTTCGGCCCCGTTTTTGCGGGCCAGCTGTTTGAGCCGGGACGCCACCGCCTTGGCCCCCGAAAACAGCCCCAGGTCCCCCGGGACGGCGGGCGCGCCGTCGTCGCACAGGGCCACCGTCACCTCGGGCAGGGCGGCCAGCATGGCCCCCATCAGCCGCTGCTTGGGGGCGTTGAAGGTGTCGAACTCGTCGATGAACACCGCCCGCCCCTCCAAAAAGGCGGGCGTGCGCCCCTCGGCCAGGGCCGCTTCCAGCCGGGCGGCGGCCAGCTCGATCCGGTCGGAGGGGTCCATGCCGGTCTGCGCCAGCAGCGTCTCGTACCCCTCGTAGATCAGGGCCACCTCCCCCAGACGGCCGCTCTCGGGGCCGCAGCCCTCGGCCAGGCGGGCAAAGTCCTCCCCGGTGAGGCCGGCGCTTTTCAGCTCGTCGATGGTCTCGGCCGCCAGCTGGCAGAAGGCGGCGCTGTGCCGGTGCCGGTGGTAGAACTTGACGTTGTCCTGCAGTTCCTCGAGGGCGCGGCGGACCAGCGTCACCCGCCCCGCGTCGGTCAGGGTCTGGATGGCCGCGCCCCCCTCCTCGGACAGGATGCGCTCGGCCAGGCTGGTGAAGGAGAAGCTCTCCACAAAGCCCGAGCCCTCGTCCCCCAGCTCGCGGTAGATGCGCCCCTCGGTGGAGGAGGTGAACTGTTCGGGCACCAGCAGGATGCTGGATTCCTTTTGGGCCGCGCGCCGGGCCAGCTGGGCGTAAAGCCAGCTGGTCTTGCCGCTGCCCGACCCGCCCAGCACCAGTTTGAGCATAGCAAAACACCTTCTTTCTTTTGCATACAAACCACACAACGCCCCATTGCGCCGCCGGGCCCCGGTATGGTACAATGGGCCTGCAAAACAAACAGCAAAGGAGCGTTTCGATGAAAATTTTAGCAGTGGATTACGGCGACAGCCGCACCGGCCTGGCCGTCTGCGACCCCGGCGAAGTGCTGGCCACCCCCCTCAAGCCCCAGATTGAGGAAAAGGCCATGGCCAAGGTGGCAGCCAGGATCTGCGAAGCCGCCCGGGAACAGCGGGCCGAGCTGATCGTGGTGGGCCTGCCCCGGAACATGGACGGCACCGAGGGCGCGCGGGCCAAAAAGAGCCGCAGGCTGGCCGAGCTGGTGGGGCAGGAAAGCGGCCTGCCCGTCCGCATGTGGGACGAGCGGCAGACCACCATCACCGCCGCCGGCTTTTTGAGCGAGAGCGGCACCTTTGGCAAAAAGCGCAAGGCCATCCTGGACGCGGTCAGCGCCTCGGTCATTCTGGAAAACTACCTGGCCTGGCGCAAAAACCACCCCGGCCAGGAATAAGCGTCACTGATACGTCTCGATGGTCACACTGTTGATGGTGATGGGCTCAACCGGGGCCTGGTTCTCATCCACCCCCGCTGCGCCGATGGCGTCCACCGTCTCCATCCCCTCGTACACCTGGCCGAACACGGTGTCGGTGTAGTCCAGATAAGGCGCGCCCCCCGCCGCGGCGTAGGCGTCGATGATCTCCTGCCGCCAGCCCTGGGCCGCCATCTGGTCCAGCAGTTCCTGTTCCATGCCGGGGGCGGTCTGCATCACATAAAAGACGCTGGCCCCTTCCCCCCGCTCGCTCATGGCGGCGCACAGGGCCCCGGAATAGTGGTGGAGCTGGTCGGTGTATTCCGGCGGGTAGCCGTTGCCGTTCCAGATGGTGGCAGCCCCGCCGGCGGCGTCCTGGCCGGCCTCCACCACAAAGCCGGATTCCACCCGGGTGACGGTCAGGCCGTTGTAATACCCCGCCTGGGCCAGCCCGATGAAGTTGGCGCAGGCCTGGGGAGCCTGCTGCGGAAAGAGCACAGCCCGGAACACCCCCGCCGAGGTATCGAACACGGCGACGGTGTCCCCTGCCGCCGGATGGGTGAACTGCAGCTCAGCCGATTCGATGGACGCAGGGCGGCTGACCCCGCCCCCGGCGCTGTCCGTCCCGCCGAGACAGCCGGCCAGACACAGCGCCATTGCCAGACCAAGGGCCAGCAGGGCCCCTTTGCATTTACCAGACATTCTTTCTCTCCTTGAAGCATATGCTGTACCATGTCAAGTCACACGGCGCGGCCGGGACCGGCCCGGCCGTTTGATTTTCAGTATACCACAGAACCGGCCGCCGCGCGAGAGAAGGGATGTGAAAACTGCAAAAAAGGCATTTTAACCGTTTTTCCTAATTTAGCATCTTGACGAGACGGCCAAAAAACGCTACACTATAGGCAAGGACAGGGGCCGGACGGCGGCCCCCAGATGTACAAACAAGACTGGAGTTTTACCGATGGCAGACGAAACCAAGACCCCCCAGGCCCAGGACGATTATCAGCCCGACCTGATGACCCTCGAGGACGAGGACGGCAACGAGATCACCTTTGAGGTGATCGACGCGCTGGACCACAAGGGCGTGCATTATCTCGCCGTCGTCGAATATGTCGAGGACGAAGCGGACCTGGACGAGGATGCCCAGCTGGTCATCCTGAGCGTCGGCGAAGATGCCGACGGCGAATATCTCGACGTCGTGGATGACGACGAGACTTTGATGGAAGTGGGCGCTCTGTTTGAAAAACGGCTGAGCGACAACTTCGACATCGGCTGACCCTACCGCGGGCCGGCCCCCTATACCGGCAGTATCCTGCCCGGCACGATTTGTTGCGGAATATATGATCCTACTAATCATCCATCGGGAGCCTGGAGTCCGGTGGGGGATTGCAGACCGCCCCGTCAGGGTCCACCCTGGAGGTTCGATGCGGGAGCATGAAACCATTGGCAGGGCACCCACCTGTCCGTAAGGGTAGGTTTGATTTATCCGCAGACGACCGGGCGGGATTCTTTTTTAGGCATGACAGCCGGACAAACGTCCGGCTGTTTTTTGTTAGCGCGCCTTGCGGCACGCTCCAGGGGGAACCCATTTCTGCGCGCATCCGCGCGTCAGAAATTCCTTCCCCCTGGTATTCCCCTGGGGACAAAATTTTCCGCGGAACCGCGCACGCGGCCTTTGGCCCCGCACACTCTCCGCGAAAAATTTCCCTGTCGGTGTCACAGCCGTCCGCGCATGTCGGCCGGCTGTGACGGATTGTGACCCATCACGATTTTGCCTTCTAAAGCAGGAAAGGAAGTGCGCTCCATGCGGACCGATCATCTGGCCGGGACTTCGATCCCCCGTTTCACCTACGACACCCCTTCGTCGCCGGGCAACGATTTCTATGCGCTGTGCGCCGGGGACAAGCCCCTGGCCATGATCTTCCTGCCCGCTTTCAGCCACCCCATCACGCGGGCCTACATCACCCGCTACCTCAAGACCATGGACGACTTGCACGGGGTGCGGCTGGCCTGCGTCGTCCGCAGCAGCGCCCGGCAGGTAGCCGGCGCGCTGGAAGGACGCGGGCTGCCCTTCACCGTCATCTGTGACGAGCCGGGGGTGCTGTACAGCTTTATGGGGGTGGAGACCGCTGGGCTGCTGAACTGGAGCTTCGAGGCCCAGAAGATCCTCCGCAGCGCCCAGGCCAGGGGCCAGCGCTACGACCGCAAAGCCCCCCAGCTGCTGCCCCTGACGCTGGTGGTGGGGCCCGAGGGGAGCATCCTTTTCACCCACTACGGCCGCAACCTGACCGATATGCCCGGCGACTGCGGGGAGATCTATTCCCTGTGCGACGAGGTCTGCGAGCTGACGGGCCGGCCCGCCCCGGCCAGCAGCAGCGCCCCCCGGCCGGCCAGGCCCAGCCTGCACTCGGACGAGACCCTCACCCTGCCCGACCTGGCCGGCGATCTGACCGGCGCCCCCGGCGAGGAGGACGCCATCAGCAAGCTGTTCGACTGACAGCCAAACAAAAACGCACTCTGCCTAAAAACAGGGTGCGTTTTTTGTTTACTCTGCCGTTTCTTCCCTGCGGAACCAGGTGTAGATCGCCTCGGCCAGCTGGGGGCCGACGCCGGGGGTCTGGGTCAAAGCGTCCACGTCCGCCTGGCGCACCGCGCCCACGCTGCCGAACTGGTCGGTTAAAGCCTGGGCGGTCTTGGGGCCCACGCCGGGGATCTGGGTCAGGGTGTTGAAATAGCTCTTTTTGTGCATCTGCTGCTTGCGGTAGGCGTTGGCGAAGCGGTGGGTCTCATCCTGAATGGCGGTGATAAAGGTAAAGGTGCCGCGATTCATCTGGATGGCGATTTCCTGCCCGTCCCCGTCCACGATGGCACGGGTGCGGTGGTGGCTGTCCTTGACCATGCCGTAGAGGGGCACGTCCGCCAGCGCGGTGCCGGCCAGGGCTTCCCTAGCGGCGTTCACCTGGCCGCGGCCGCCGTCCATCAGCAGCAGGTCGGGCTTTTCGGCAAAGCCGGCGGTCTCGCCGGCGGCCCGGCGGGTCTCGTACTCCCCTGCCCGGCGGGACACCGTCTCGGCCAGCGAGGCGTAGTCGTCGGTGCCGGCCACCGTCCGCATCTTAAAGCGGCGGTAGTCCGCCTTGCTGGGCTTGCCCTCCCGAAAGACCACCATGCCGCAGACGCTGGTGCCGTCGCCCCAGTTGGAGATATCGTAGCTTTCGATGCGGTGGGGCGCGGCGTTCAGGCCCAGCACCTGGGCCAGCTCGTCCAGCAGTTTCTGCTCCCGGGTGGTGCGGCCCCGCTCCCGGGCCAGCCGCTCCACCGCGTTGGTGTGGGCCATCTCCACCAGGCGGGCCTTGTCCCCGCGCTGGGGCTCGTAGAGCTGGACTTCGCTGCCCCGCTTCTCGCTCAGGGCCTGGCGCAGGGCGCCGGCGTCAGCGGGCAGGGCGTCCACCGCGATGATCCGGGGGATCTCCTCGTCGTCCAGGTAGTACCGGGGCAGGAATTCCTCCCGGATCTCGTCCAGGTCGGCCCGGTCGTGAAAGACGAACTCCCGCTTGTCGGTCAGGCGGCCGTGACGGTAGCGCAGCACAGCGGCGCACACCGCGTCCGGCGTCCCCGCCAGAGCCACCACGTCCATCTCCAGGTTCTCGTCCACCACCACCTTCTGCCCTTCCGTCACCTTGGTGATGGCGGCGATCTGGTCCCGCAGCAGGGCGGCCGTCTCAAATTCCAGCCGGTCGCTGGCCTCCTGCATCCGGGCGGTCAGGTTTTTGATGATGTCCTTTTTGCCGTAGCGGATCAGGTGGACCGCCCCCTTGACGGCCTGGTTGTACTCCGCGCAGCTGATGCGCCCGCTGCACACCCCCATGCACTTGCCGATGTGGGCGTTCAGGCAGGGCCGCCCCTTGCCAAGGTCCTGGGGGAAGCGCCGGTTGCAGCGCGGCAGCAGGAAGGCGTCCTGGGCGCTCTCGGCCATCTCCCGGGCGGCAAAGCTGGAGGTGTAGGGCCCGATGTACTCGGCCCCGTCCTCCTCCTTTTGCAGCGTAAAGGACAGGCGGGGCCACTCCTCCCGGGTGACTTTGATGTAGGAATAGCCCTTGTCGTCTTTGAGCAGGATGTTGTATTTGGGGGTGTGGGCCTTGATCTGGCTGGCTTCCAGCACCAGCGCCTCGAACTCACTCTGGCAGACGATGACGTCAAAGTTGAAAGCGTGGGCGATCATCTGGCTGACCTTGTTGTCGTGGGGGACGCCCTCCCGGAAATACTGGCTGACGCGGGTGCGCAGCCGCTTGGCCTTGCCGATGTAGATGATGGTATCGGACTTGTCCCGGATGATATACACCCCCGGCAGCAAAGGCAGCATACAGGCCTTTTGGTAAAGCTCCGCTTTGGTCATCGTTCCACCTCTCTGCGCGCAAACAAAAAAGGGCGGAACCTATGTCCGCCCCAACAACTCGATCGGAACCCCCGCTTACTCTGCAAAGCCGGACTCCACCAGCTTGATCAGAGCATCGACGGCAGCCTGCTCGTCTGCGCCGTCCGCGATGATGCGGATGGTGGTGCCGCCCACGATGCCCAGCGAGAGGACGCCCAGCAGGCTCTTCGCATTCACACGGCGCTCTTCTTTCTCGACCCAGATAGAGGACTTGAACTCATTGGCCTTCTGGATGAAGAAGGTAGCGGGGCGTGCATGGAGACCTACCTGATTTTCAACGGTAACTTCTTTTACATACATAGTAAAACGCTCCTATCTATTGTGGTAAATGGAATGACGATTGCATAGAAACCTGCCGTCTTACTTTATTTTATCGCAAGGGGCGTGGGTTGTACAGCCTTTTTTGCAATTTTGGCGGTTTTCCCAATCCAATCGGGGACATTTTTTGCAAATTGTACCTTTTTCCCAAAATATATCCGTCTCTATTGGCTGTACATACAAAAGTTTTCAACATGTATATACAGGCAGGCCAGATTTCAGTCCTCCCCGGAGGGCTCCTGCGGCGCGGGCGCGGGCTGTTCGCCGGCGGGGGCGGCGGGCTTCTTTTTGCGGTGGCGGGAGGGTTTTTTGGGCGCCGGCGTGCCGTCCCAGCCGCCCGCCGCAAGGTAGGCCTCCCACAGATCGGGGCGGCGCTCCCGGGTGCGCTGGCGGCTCTGTTCCCCCCGCCAGTCGTCCACGGCTTTGTGGTTGCCGCTGAGCAGGATGGGCGGGACGGCCCGGCCCTCCCACACTTCGGGGCGGGTGTACTGGGGGTACTCCAAAAGGCCGTTCCAGTAGCTCTCTTCCTCGTAGCCCTTCTGCTCAGCCAGGACGCCGGGCTGCAGCCGCAGCACGCTGTCGGCCACCACCAGGCTGGCCAGCTCGCCGCCGGTGAGGATGTAGTCCCCAATGGAGATCTCCTCATCGGCAAAGGCCTCGATCACCCGCTCGTCGATCCCCTCGTAGTGGCCGCAGACCAGCAGCAGGCTGTCGTACTGGGCCAGGCGGCGGGCGTGGGCCTCGGTGTACCGCTGGCCCCCCGCCGTCATAAACACGATATGCGGGGCGGGACGGCCCTGCTCCGCCACCTGCTGCTGGATGGCCCGGATGCAGTCGGCGATGGGCTGGGCGTACAGCACCATCCCGCAGCCGCCCCCGTAGGGGTAGTCGTCGGTCTGCTTCTGGCGGTTGAGGGTGTAGTCCCGGATCTGATGGCAGTGGGTCTCGATGTAGCCCCGCTTCGCCGCCCGGCCCAGGATGCTCTCATCCAGCACCCGCTGGCACATCTCGGGGAAAAGGGTCGCAATATCCACACGCATCCCCATCTCAGCCGTCCTCCCGTTCGCTCACAGCGCCGTCGTCCAGCAGCCCGGGGATGGGGGTGACGGTGATGTACCCCTCGGGCGGGTTGCGCTCTTTCAAAAAGGCGTCCACCCCGGGGAACATATATTCCTTGCCGTTGGGCGCCTTGACGGTGTAGATGTCCTGCGGGCCGGGGCGGTCCACGTTGGTTACGACGCCGTACACCCTGCCGGTATCGGCGTCCCGCACCTCGCAGCCGATCAGGTCGGCCACGTACCAGCGGCCGGGGGCCAGCTGGACGTCGTCCCGGTCAAAGTAGAACACCTGCCCCCGCAGGGCGCGGGCCGCATCCATATCGTCCACGCCGGCAAACTTGACCAGCGCCATCCGGCCCTGGGGGCGGATGCTCTCCACCTTCAGGCTGCGGCCCCCCGCCGGGGAGAGGTAGAGCCGGCCCGCCGGGCGCAGAAAGTCCACCCCGTCGCACCAGACCTCCATTTTGATCTCGCCCCGCACCCCGTGGGTGGTGACGGCCCGCCCGGCTTCCAGATACTGCTGCATAACTTCTCCTTTACTCACAAAAAAGCCGTCCGGCCAAAACGGCGGACGGCCTCAAACCAAAAAGCGGTTCAGTCGATCTCGACAAGGATCTTTTCATCGACCCGCACGGCGGCGGCGCGCATGACCACACGAATGGCCTTGGCAATGCGGCCCTGCTTGCCGATGACGCGGCCCATATCCCCTTCTGCCACGCTCAGGTGGTAGACGACGGTGCCGTCCTCACGCGGGGGGTCCACCGTCACGGTGACGGCGTCCTTGTCCTCCACGAGGCCGCGCGCTACAGTCAGCAACAGCTCCTGCATGGCTTCGCCCTCCGCTTACAGAATCTCGGACTTCTTGAGCAGGTAGCGGACGGTGTCGGTGGGCTGGGCGCCGTTGGCGATCCAGGCCTTGGCCTTCTCGGCGTCGATCTTGATCTCAGCGGGCTCGCGCATGGGATCGTAGGTGCCGATCTCCTCGATGAAACGGCCGTCGCGGGGGAAGCGGCTGTCAGCCACCACCACACGGTAGAACGGGGACTTCTTGGCGCCCATACGGCGCAGTCTGATCTTCACTGCCATAATTGTTTCCTCCTGAAAGTTGGTTGGTGCGCCCCGCCTGGGAGCGTTTTGTTTTGTATGTCAAAGCCATGCCGCCTTTGCGGCAGCCGGATTTGTACCAAAAGGTTTTCAGCGCAGGCCGCCCAGCATCCCGCTCAGCCGCCGTGCAAAGCCCTTGGGGCTCTTGCGCATCTGCTTCATCATCTTCTGCATCATCTCATACTGGCGCAGCAGGCGGTTGACGTCCTCGACGCGGGTGCCGCTGCCGGCGGCGATGCGCCGCTTGCGCTTGGGGTTGATGATGGAGGGCTTTTCCCGCTCCTCTTTGGTCATGGAGTAGATGATGGCCTCGATCTGGGCAAAGCCCTTCTCGTCCACCTGGCTGGGGTCGATGTTGGCCCCGCCGGGCAGCATGCTCAGCATGGCCGAAGCGCCGCCCATCTTGCGGATCTGGGCGAACTGGGCCAGCAGGTCGTTCATGTCGAACTTGTTTTCCATCATCCGGCGGGCGGTCTCCTCGGCGGCCTTCTCGTCGGCGGCCTCCTGGGCCCGCTCGATCAGGCTGAGGATATCCCCCATGCCCAGGATGCGGTTGGCCATCCGGGCCGGGTGGAAGGGCTCCAGGTCGTCCAGCTTTTCGCCAGTGCCCTGGAACTTGATGGGCTTGCCGGTGACGGCCAGCACCGACAGGGCTGCGCCGCCGCGGGTGTCGCCGTCGGTCTTGGTCAGGATGATGCCGTCCACCCCTACCTTCTCGTTGAAGGTCTGGGCCACGTTGACGGCGTCCTGGCCGGCCATGGCGTCCACCACCAGCAGGGTCTCGTCCACCGGCACGGCCTGCTTGATCTGGACCAGCTCGTCCATCAGCACTTCGTCGATCTGCAGGCGGCCGGCGGTGTCCAGGATCACGATGTCGTTGCCGTAGTCCTTCGCGTGGGCCAGGGCCTTGCGGGCGATCTCGGGGGGCTTGGCGCCGTCCAGGGCGAACACCTGGACCCCGGCCTGGGCGCCCACCACCTTCAGCTGTTCGACGGCGGCGGGGCGGTAGATATCGCAGGCCACCAGCAGCGGCCGGCGGCCCTGCTTGAGGTAATACTTGGCCAGCTTGGCGGCGTGGGTGGTCTTGCCGTTGCCCTGCAGGCCGCAGAGCATCAAAACGGTCTGGCCCTTGTTCTTGATATACAGGCGGGGGGCTTCCTCGCCGCCCATGAGGGCGGTCAGCTCCTCGTTGACGATCTTGACCACCTGCTGGGCGGGGGTCAGGCTCTCCATGACCTCCTGGCCCATGGCCCGCTCGGACACCTTGCTGCAGAAGTCCTTCGCCACTTTATAGTTGACGTCGGCTTCCAGCAGGGCCATGCGGACCTCCCGCATGGCGGCCTTGATGTCGGCTTCGCTCAGCTTGCCGTGGCCTTTCAGCTTTTTGAACACGCCGGCAAGGCGGTCGGTCAGAGATTCAAATGCCATGTGCGGCTGTCCTTTCTTGTGTATCGTGTCCGGCTCAGCTCTCGTTCACCTCGTCGATGGAACGCAGCATCGCCAAAATCTTGTTCAGAGTCTTGACATACTCCCCGGTGGTCAGGCGGGCGTGGGGCCCGGTGCACTCAAACCGGGCGTCGATGACCAGCTGTTCCAGCTCCTCCAGCGTCTGCTGGACCCGGCGGTAGCGGGCCGCAAAGCCCACTTTCTGTTCCAGTTCCAGCAGGGTGTTCTCGCCGTGCTTGATCGCGTCCCGGGCGCCCTGCCGGGTGATGCCGAAGTTTTCGCCGATCTCGCTGAGGGAAAGGTCGTCGTGATAATACTGGGACATCATTTCCCGCTGCTTGTCGGTGAGGACCTCGCCGTAGAAGTCCAGCAGGTAACCCATCTCCAGATTTTTGGACGCCACCGCTCTCCCCTCCAGCGCCTTTGTAAAGGCATTTTGCTTTACGGACGCCTCTGATTATACCAGACCCGGGCCCCGCTGTCAACAAAAAAGCGGCATCTTTTTTGTGAAATAGGGAGAATTTTCGTCCCGCCCCCTTCCGCCCCGCCGGCCGGCGGATGTATACTTGACGCCCCGCCCGCTTTGCGATAGGATAAAAGCAGGAAAACCTGATTTTCCAAAAAGTCCCGGCCGGACGACATGCGCGTACGGCCGGGACACCGACAGGACAGCAAAGCTGAGCCGCTGCCAGCGGCAGAAACAGGCGAAGCGGAGCTGGGGCCGCCGTCCAAATTTACGAGCACGCTGTGACGTGCGACGGAAATTTGGGTAACGGCAACCTTTGTCGCAGAGAGTGTGCGAGCCGCAGGCGAGTGCGCGGTTCGCTGGAAAATTTTGTCCCCAGGGGCAGCGGCGGCGAAGCGCGTCCAGTGGACGAAGCAGCGAGCCGCCGCTGGCGCAGCGCTCCGGTTTTCGCAAGCGCTCACGCGCCGCGAAAACCGGTTAAGCGCAAGAGGATTAGGGGGAAGGAATTTCTGCCGCGCGACTGCGCGCAGAAATGGGTTCCCCCTAAAGTACGAAAGTACCAAAGAAAGGAGCGCCCTATGGAGCTGTACCCCAATATCTACCGCACCCTGACCGCCGGGCCTGTCGTGGAGCTGCGGGGCTACGCGGCGGCCTGCCGCCTGCCCGGCAGGCTGTACGCCTATCTGGACTACAATGGCCCCACCGGCACCGCCCGGGACGGCCTGGCCGAAGGGATGCTCGCCCTGGCAGCCCAGCGCAAGGTCCTGGCCTCCGGCCAGACTTTGATCGAGGCGGGCAGCGGAGCCTTTGCCGCCGCCCTGGCCCTGGCCGGACGGACCAGCGGCCACCCGGTCTGCCTGGCCATGCCCGACAACACCCCCGCCGCCCGGCAGGAAAAGCTGTCGGCCCTGGGGGCGCAGCTGCTGTTCTCCCCGGCGCGGGAAGGGACGGCGGGCGCCCGTGCCCTGGCCCGGACCTGGGCCGGTAAGCGCGGCTGGTACTACACTGACTGGCTTGCCTGCGACGACAACCCCGAATACCACCGCCGTGTGACCGGCCCCGCCATTGCCGAGGCCATTGTCCAGGAGGGGCAGAGCCTGGTGGACACCATCACGGTGGGGGTGGGCAGCGGCGGCACCATCACCGGCGTGGGTGAATGCGTCAAGGCCTGGACCAACGACGTCCAGATGGTGGCGGTGGAACCCTACGAGTGCCAGGCCCTGGGCGGCGGCCTGCTGGGGCCCCACGGCATCCCGGACATCGGGTTCGGGCTGGTGCCCGACAACTATAACCCCTATGTGGTGGACAAGATCGCCGCCGTAGCCAGCGCCGACGCGGCCCGGGCAGCCCGCACCGTCCTCCTCACCGACGCCGTCCCTGCGGCGGCCAGCGGGGGCGCAGCCATCGCCGCGGCGGCCCGCTTCCTGGCCGAGGGCCGCAGCCGCGCCGCCCTCTGCATCATCCCCGGCCGGACATCCATCGTATAAAATCCCAACAAGAAAGAAGTGTTCTGCATGACACACAACATGACCAGCGGGCCCATCACGCCGTCGCTGGTAAAATTCACCATTCCCCTTGTGCTGGGCAACCTGTTCCAGCTGACCTACAACGCCGCCGACAGCGTGATCGTGGGCCGCTTTGTGGGCGAGGACGCCCTGGCCGCCGTGGGCACCTCCAACCCTCTCATGACTCTGGCCATCCTGTTCATCAACGGGATGTGCCTGGGGGCGGGCATCCTGGTCAGCAACGCCTTCGGCGCGGAGGACTACAGCCGGCTGGAAAAGCAGGTGTCCACCACCGCCATCGCCGGGGGCGTGTTCTCCCTGGGCTTTTCGCTGCTGTGCATCCTGCTGGCCCGCCCGCTGCTGCGCCTGATGCAGGTGCCGGCCGAGGTGCTGCCCATCGCGGTGAGCTACCTGCGGGTGGTGTTCGCCGGGCTGATCTTCACCTTTTTCTACAACTTCCTGGCGGCCACCCTGCGCGCGCTGGGGGACAGCAAGAGCGCCCTCTACTTTTTGATGCTCAGCGCCCTGCTCAACGTGTTCGGCGATCTGTTCTGCGTGGCGGCCATGGGCTGGGGTGTGGAGGGCGCAGCCCTGTCCACCGTGGTCAGCGAGGCGCTGTGCTGCCTGTGCTGCGCGGCGTACATCAAAGTCAAAGTGCCGGTGCTCTGCCTGGGCCGGAAGTGGCTGGTGTTCGAGCCGTCCATGCTGCGGCAGACCGTCCAGTACGGCTGGACCACCGCCATGCAGCAGGGCACCGTCCAGCTGGGCAAGATCGCCATTCAGGCGGTGGTCAACACCATGGGTGTGAACGCCATGGCCGCCTTTGCCGCCGCCAGCCGGGTGGATGACTTTGCCTACACCCCCCAGCAGAACATCGGCCACGCCATGACCACCCTGATGGCCCAGAACCGCGGCGCGGGCAAACACGAGCGGGTGCGGCAGGGCTTTTTGGCCGGGATGCGCATCGAGGCGGTGTACGGCCTGGCCATCATGGCGGTCTGCTTTTTCGGGGCCGGGCCCATCATGCGCTTGTTTGCCGACGAGCCCGAAGTGGTGGCGCTGGGGGTGCGGTTTTTGCGGCTGGTCTCCCTGCTCTACCTGCTGCCCTCCGCCACCAACGGCATCCAGGGCGGTTTCCGCGGGGTGGGGCAGCTGCAAGTCACCCTTAACAGCAGCCTGCTGAACATGGGCGGCCGGGTAGCCGCCGCGGCTTTGTTCGTCCTGGTGTTCCACATGGACATCGAGGCCCTGCCCTGGAGCTACGCGGTGGGCTGGCTGTGCATGCTGGTGTACGAGCTGCCCCTGCTGGCCCGCCTGTTGAAAACCGGGGAGTTCTGACCCACACAAAAAACGCGCCCCTGCCCTTCCCTTGCAGGAAAGGCGGGGGCGCTTTTGTGTACAGATGGGGCGCTTACTTGGACTGCTCAGCGGCGTGCTTGGCCAGCAGGGCCTCGATCTTGCGGATGGGGTCGGCAATGGCCGAGACCGACACGTCGTGGTTCAAAGCCAGCACAAAGTAGGCCGCATACTTCGAGACGTCCACGTCCAGGTACCAGTCGCGCTGGAGCAGCTCGGGCTTGCGGTAGGTCAGGTTGGTGCCCACCATGAAGTCCAGCACGCCCTCCTCGACGGCGGCGTCGAACTTGGACAGGCCGGCGGTGAACAGGGGGAAGGTGGCGTCCGCGATGATGCGGGACGCGCCGCGCTGCTTGAGCTCGCGGGCCACTTCCAGCATACTGTCGCCGGAAGCCACGATGTCGTCCGCCACAAAGACGGTCTTGCCCTCCACCGACTCGCCCAGGTACTCATGGGCGACGATGGGGTTGCGGCCGTTGATGACGGTGGTGTAGTCGCGGCGCTTGTAGAACATGCCCAGGTTGCAGCCCAGCACGCTGGAGAAGTACATGTTGCGGTTCATCGCGCCCTCGTCGGGGCTGACCACCATGAAGTCCTTCTTGTCGAACGACAGGTCGGGCATCTTCTGCAGCAGGCTCTTGAGCACCTGGTAGGTGGGCATAGCGTTGTCAAAGCTGAGCAGGGGGACGGCGTTCTGGACGCGGGGGTCGTGGGCGTCGAAGGTGATGATGTTCTTCACGCCCATATTCTGCAGCTCCTGCAGAGCCACAGCGCAGTCAAGGCTCTCGCGCACTTCGCGGCGGTGCTGACGGCCGCCGTACAGGCTGGGCATAATGACCGACACGCGGTGTGCCTTGCCTGCCACAGCCTGGATCAGGCGCTTGAGGTTGGAAAAATGGTCGTCCGGGGACATATGGTTCTCGTACCCGAACAGCTTGTACGTCACGCTGTAGTTGCCCGGGTCCACCACGATGAAGATGTCATCGCCCCGCACCGAATCCTTGACCATGCCCTTGGCGTCGCCGCTCTGGAAGCGGGGGCACTCGCAGGGGATGATAAAGCTCCCCTGCTCCATGCCGCTTTGTGCAGCCCACCGCATCAGGTGGCGGTCGATCAGGTTGGTCAATTCCTCTGCACCGGGACAGCACAGCAGGCGCAGATCTGCAACGCTGCCACCCTGTGCGAAGATATCCTTGGCTTCGATCACATTGGACATTTTTACGGCTCCTTTAATTCCTCTTTACCAGTGTTATGCCTCTTTCATACAGAAAGGATCATGCCGTTTTCATTTTATCACATTTTAGCCCCGCCGCCAGTAGGATTTTCAATTTTCTGCGCCTTGCACAGCAGTTATGCCAAAATCCGCCCTGGTCTGTCAGTTATTTACAAAAAACTGCGTTGTTTTTTGTGCTGTCTTGTACTTACAAGCTGGCCAGAGCTGCCTTCAGGGCCTCGGTGCGGTCGGTGTCCTCCCAGCGGACGCCCAGGTCCTCCCGGCCCATGTGGCCGTAGGCGGCCAGCTTGCGGTAGATGGGTTTGCGCAGGTCCAGGTCCCGGATGATGGCGGCGGGAGTCAGGTCGAACACCTTTTCCACCGCAGCCTCGATCCTGTCGTCCCCGGTGATGCCGGTGCCGAAGGTGTCCACCATGATGGAGACGGGCTGGGCCACGCCGATGGCGTAGGCCAGCTGCACCTCGCACCGGCGGGCCAGGCCCGCGGCCACGATGTTCTTGGCCACCCAGCGGGCGGCGTAGGCGGCGCTGCGGTCCACCTTGCTGGGGTCCTTGCCGCTGAACGCGCCGCCGCCGTGGCGGGCGTAGCCGCCGTAGGTGTCCACGATGATCTTGCGCCCGGTCAGGCCGCTGTCGCCCTGGGGCCCGCCGATGACGAACCGGCCGGTGGGGTTGATGAAGTACCTGGTGTGCTCATCCAGCAGCTGGGCGGGGATGACCGCACGGATGACCTTTTCCATCACATCGGCCCGCAGCGCGTCCATCTGGATGTCCTCCCGGTGCTGGGTGGAGATGACCACCGTATCCACACGGACGGGGCGGTCGCCCTCGTACTCCACCGTCACCTGGCTCTTGCCGTCGGGGCGCAGATAGTCCATCTCGCCGCTCTTGCGCACCTCGGTCAGCCGGCGGGCCAGCTTGTGGGCCAGGCTGATGGGCAGGGGCATCAGCTCGGGGGTCTCGTCGCAGGCGTAGCCGAACATCATGCCCTGGTCGCCGGCGCCGCCCACCTCGTCGTTGGTGCCCAGGGCGATGTCGGGGCTCTGGCCGTCGATGTTGGAGATGACAGCGCAGGTGTCGGCGTCAAAGCCGTACTTGGCGCGGGTGTAGCCGATATCGGCCACCACCTCGCGGACCAGCTTCTGGAAATCCACATAGCAGCTGGTGGTGATCTCGCCCATGATGTGGACCAGGCCGGTGGACACACAGGTCTCGCAGGCCACCCGGGCGTCGGGGTCCTGGGTCAGGATCTCGTCCAGGATGGCGTCCGAGATCTGGTCGCAGATCTTGTCGGGATGCCCCTCGGTGACGGATTCAGATGTAAAGAGATGTCTTGCCATACATATGCCTCCCATGCAAACGGTTGAAAAAACGCTCAAACAAAAAGACACCCGGAACCCGAAGGCTCCGAGTGTCCCACTCTTATCTTCCGGTTTCCCGCAGGATTTGGCACCTTACGCGCATGCGCAGGTTGTCGGGCTTCCCAGGGCCTGTCCCCTCAGCCGCTCTTGATAAGTGTATGATTCTTTTTTGCTGCAGGGGATATTGTAGCATCCCTTCGTCAGATTGTCAAGAAGAAAGTCGGACTTTTCAGATGTTTTCCCCAAACGCCGCTCAGTAGCCCTGGGCAGCCTCGCCTTTCAGCAGCTTGACGGCCCGGCTGGTGCCCAGACGGTCGGCCCCCAGCTCGAGGAACTTTTCCATGTCCTCTACGGTGGAGATGCCGCCGGCGGCCTTGACCTTGCAGCGGCCAGCCACGCCCTTGACCATCAGGGCCACATCCTCAAAGGTGGCCCCGCCGGTGGAAAAGCCGGTGCTGGTCTTGATATAGTCGGCCCCGGCCTCGCAGACGATATCGCACATTCTGCGCTTCTCGTCGTCGGTCAGCAGGCAGGTCTCGATGATGACCTTGAGGACTTTATCCCCCACGGCCTCCTTGACGGCGCGGATGTCCTCCCGGACGGCGTCGTACTCGCCGTTCTTGAGCCGGCCGATGTTGATGACCATATCCACTTCGCCGGCGCCGTTGGCAATGGCGGTCCTGGCCTCAAAGGCTTTGGACGCGGTGTCCATGGCCCCCAGAGGGAAGCCCACCACGCAGCAGACCTTGCAGCGGCCGGCGAGATATTCGGCGGCCTGCTTGACGTAACAGGTGTTGATGCACACCGAGGCGCAGCCGTATTCGACAGCCTCGTCGCAGAGGGCCTGGATCTGGGGCCAGGTAGCCTCGGGCTTGAGCAGGGTGTGGTCCACATGGGACAGAATTTCCTTGCGATCCATCTTCGTTCCTCCTCAGTGCTCTTTCCGGGCCTTCTTGACCAGGCCGATGCCAACGCCGCTCAGGACGATGGCCGTCACCGCGGTCACCGCCCCGATGATGCCCAGCACCAGGCCGGACACCAGAAACCCGAAGCCTTTCAACTTGTGAACCATATGCGTTTACCTCCGTTTCTTACTGTTCCCGCCCAGCGGGCTTCTGAAAGATCAGCAGCTTGCTGAACAGGTAATTGAGCACGATCACCAGCAGGTTGGAAAAAGCCTTGACCCCCAGCCCCCACAGGGCCAGGGCGGCCGCCTCGGCGCCAAAAGCCACACTGCCGCCCACCCCCAGGATGACCCCGTCGGGGGCGGTCAGCCAGGGGCCCAGCACCGCCAGCACCAGGGCCTGGCCCTGGGGGGCCAGCCAGTTGCCGCCCGCCAGCACCACGGCGGCATCCAGCAGCATGGTGCCCAGACGGCAGGCCACAAAGCGCCCGAACTCCCGCACAGCGGCCCGGCCCCGGGTCCGGCTGGCAAAGACGAACCGCCGGTTGGTGGCGTAGGCGAACAGGATGCACAGGACGTTGTCCAGCACGTTGCCCCAGCTGTTGGCGGCCTGGTAGCCGAACAGCGCCTGGAACAGGGCGTACAGCGCCATGTTCAGCAGGGTGGTCAGCACGCCGAACACCAGATACCGCACCGCCTCGCCGTGGGCGCGCAGGGCGGCTGAAAGTTTTTTTGCAATGGCCATAAGCATATCCATCGTCCGGGCCGGCCGCCGCCCACAGGGCCGGGGCGCAAGGGGGGCAGCGGCTTCCCGGTACCAGAAAAGCCCCGCCGCCTTCCGGCAACGGGGCTGTTTCGACAGTTCAGGCAGAGAGGATTACTGCTCCTCGTCCTTGTCCTTCAGCAGGGCCTTCATGGACAGGCTGATGCGCTTCTTGTCGAAGTCCACATCCAGCAGCTTGACGTCCACCATGTCGCCCACCTTCAGCACATCGGAGACCTTCTCAACGCGGTCGTTGCTGATCTCGCTGATGTGGACCAGGCCGTCCACGCCCGGCAGGATGCGGACGAAGGCGCCGAACTTGGTCAGGGACACCACGGGAGCGTGGAACACGCTGCCCACGGGGTAGCTGCTGCGCAGCTGCTCCCAGGGGTTGTCCTCGCTCTTCTTGTAGCCCAGAGAAACCTTGTGGTTCTCGCGGTCGATATCCTTCACATACACCTCGATGGTGTCGCCGACGCTGACCACCTCGGAGGGATGCTTGATGCGGTTCCAGCTCAGCTCGCTGATGTGGCACAGGCCGTCCACGCCGCCGATGTCCACAAAGGCGCCGTAAGAGGTCAGGCTCTTGACCACGCCGGTGTAGGTCTTGCCCACCTCGACGTTGGCCCAGAACTCCTCGCGGCGGGCCTTGTTCTCCTCAGCGGTGACTTTGTTGATGCTGCCCACGATCTTGCGGCCGGAGCACTCGGTCACGACCAGACGGACGTGCTTGCCAACCAGAGCGGTGTAATCCTCGTCGCGGCGCATGGTAGCCTGCGAACGGGGGACGAACACCTTGACGCCCTTGACGTTGACCACGACGCCGCCCTTGTTGTACTCGGTGACGTCGCCCTCGACGACCTCGCCGGACTCAGCGGCCTTGGCGATCTCTTCCATGCCCTTGCGCGAGGCGAGCTTCTTGCGGGAGAGCTGGATGACGCCGTCCTGATCCATGACTTTCTCGACGATGAGGTCCAGCTCATCGCCAACCTTGACCAGGTCCTCGACCTTTGCGGAGGAGTCGTCGGTCAGTTCGCTCAGACGGACAAAACCGGTCTGCTTTGCGCCGATGTCGACCTGGATCTCGTTGGCGGAAATGCTGGTCACGACTCCTTTCACAATACTGCCTGCATGAACACGTTTTTCCTCGGATGCGTTCAGCATCTCCTCGAAGCTCATGCTGTCATTGATTTCTGTCATACTGTTAAGTACCTCCTCAATAATAGACGATGGCGTTGAAGCCCCTGCTGTCACGCCCGCCGTCCTCACATCTGCAAACCACTCGGGCTGAAGCTCGCTTGCTGTTTCAACCGTAACGGCCCGCGTATGTTTTGCGGCGACTGCGACAAGCTTCTGGGTATTGGAAGAATGATGACCGCCAATCACGACTATGAAATCGCACCGGCGGCTGAGGTCTTCCGCTTCCTGTTGCCTCGCCCACGTCGCATTACATATTGTATCAAAAATTTCGGCGTTTGTATAGGCTTTTTTCAGAAACTCCGAACATTCTTGCCATTTTGTTGCCTGGAATGTGGTCTGGGCAACGGCAAACATCCTTTTTTCGGGATTTTCAGGCCCTTTCCAGGCCCGCAATTCCTCCAGGTTAGCGAAAACAAAGCTCTCGCCGCGGGTGTGGCCGACGATCCCCTGCACCTCCGGGTGGGCGGCGTCCCCCGCCACGGCCAGGCACACGCCCTCCCGTTCGGCCCGCCGGGCGATGGCGTGGATCTTGGCCACGAAGGGGCAGGTGGCGTCCTCCCAGGGGATGCCCAGGGCCGTCAGCTCATCGTAGACGCTCTGGGGCACCCCATGGCTGCGGATGACCACCTTGTAGCCCGGGGGCACCCCCGCGGGGGATGCGGCCACTTTGGCCCCCCGCTGTTCCAGGCCGGCCACCACCTGGGGGTTATGGATCAGGGGGCCCAGGGTGGCCACCTTCTCCCCTGCGTCCAGCAGACGGCACGTCAGCTGGACCGCCCGGTCCACCCCGAAGCAGAAGCCGGCGGTTTTGGCTAAATGTATCTCCATCTCAGGTTCCTTTGCGGTAAAGTCAGCGGGCGCGGCATTCATGCGTGGGCCGCGCCCTCGAAGGCGTAGCGGTCGCCCAGGTCGATCCAGGCGGCGGTCAGGGCCTGCTTGTTGGCCTTGAGGGTCTTGATGTCCCGGCGGCTTTCCATCTTGAACTGGGCGGCGGGCATGGGCTCGCCGAACACCACCCGCACCCGGCAGAACAGCTTCATCCGGCCGTCGGGGGTGTCGTACAGCACCCGGCAGGGGATCACGTCGGTGCCGGCCCCGGCCGCCACCACGAACAGCCCGCTCTTGGGAGGCAGCAGCTTGCCCTCCTTTTCCCGGGTGCCCTCGGGGAACAGCAGCAGCCCGCGGCCCTTTTTGCACTCCTCAATGGTGTTGTTCAGCGTCTCCATCTCGTCCTTGGTGCCCCGGACCATCACGCAGCCGCACTGGCCCAGGAACCAGGTGACCACAGGGTTGATCTCGAACAGCTCCTTTTTGCCGAAGACCACCATCCGTTTGCCCCAAAAGCGCGCAATGGCGATGAACACCGGGTCAATGGCCGAGATATGGGTGGGGGCCAGGATGAAGCCAGGCGTCTGGATCTTTTTCAGGTTTTCTTTCCCGATCACCTGGATGCGGAACAGGATGTGCCAGATCAGCCAGGCACCGGCAATGATAACAGGATACAACATGATTATTCCCCCACACGCTCTTTGATGATCTGCTTCATGGCGGCCAGGCTCTGGGCCAGGTTCATGGCAGAAGTATCCAGCAAAACCGCGTCCGCGGCGCGGCGGAGGGGGGCGGCGGCCCGGCCGCTGTCCTGCTCGTCCCGCTGCTTGACGTCGGCCAGCACTGCCTCGTAGCTGTCGGGGCGGCCTGCGGCCTGGTATTCCAGCCAGCGGCGGCGGGCGCGGGCCTCGGGGCTGGCCGTCAGGAAGATCTTGACGGTGGCGTCGGGCAGGATCACCGTGCCGATGTCCCGCCCGTCCATCAGGATATTGCCGGTCCTGGCCATATCCCGCTGCAGGTCCAGCAAAAACGCCCGGACGGCGGGGTTGGCCCCCACCGCCGACGCCGCCATCCCCACCTGTTCGGTGCGGATCAGGCCGCTGACGTCCTCCTCATTCAAATAGATGTGCTGCTCGCCGTCCAGCACCGCCAGCCGCAGCCGGATGCCCGGCAGCAGGGCGTTGACCGCCGCCTGGTCGGCAGGGTCGGCCCCGGCGCGCAGCGCATACAGGCCCACGGCCCGGTACATGGCGCCGGTGTCCACATAGATGTACCCCAGGTCCCTGGCAAGCTGCCGGGCAAGGGTGGATTTGCCTGCCCCGGCGGGGCCGTCGATCGCAACCGATATCATTCGTTCTCTATCTCCTTCCGGCGGGCGGGGGTCTGTTGCCGCCCCGCCCCGTCTTTGCCGTTTCAACCCAGCACCACGGCGGTGCCGCTGGCCGTGACCATCAGCATCCCGTTGTCGGCGCCCAGCACCTCGTAGTCGATGTCCACCCCCACGACGGCGTTGGCTCCCAGGGCGGCGGCCCGCTCCTGCATTTCCTCCAGGGCGTTCTGCCGCGCGCCGATCAGCTCATCCTCATAGCTGCCCGAGCGCCCGCCCAGGAAGTTGTTGAAGGACGCGGCGATGTCCCGGATGAAGTTGACCCCCGAGATCACCTCGCCGCAGACGATGCCCTTGTACTCGACAATGCGCATCCCCTCGACGGACTGTGTGGTTGTAACGATCATAGTTGCCTCCTTATTTCAAGCCTTCGTGCAGATGGGCCGCGAAGGCCTGTGCGGTGCAGAAGGCGATCTGCAGGTTGTACCCGCCGGTGTAGGCGTCCACGTCCAGCACTTCCCCCGCGAAATAGAGGCCCGCGGCTTTTTTGCTGGCCATGGTGCGGGGGTCCACCTCCCGCACCGATACGCCCCCGCCGTGATGACGGCGTGGGCCAGGTCGCCCCGGCCGTCGATGGGCACGGCCCAGTGCTTGCACAGCCGCACCAGCTCCCGCTTCTGTTCGCGGGTGATCTGGTTGGCGCGGGTGGCGGGGTCGATGCCCCAGCGCTCCACCATCACCGGCTGCATGCTGGCGGGCAGCAGCTTGACCAGGGCCCCCTGGGCCGCGTGGTTGGCCAGCAGGGCAAAGTCCCGGGTGATGCGGTCGTACAGCTGCTCGTCGCTGAGGGCGGGTTTCAGGTCGATCTCGACGCGGTAGCGGTGCTTTTTCATGTCGCCCAGGTGGCTGGAGGCACTGAGGGTCAGCGGCCCGCTGATGCCGAAGTGGGTGAACAGCATCTCGCCCTGCTCGTCCCACACCGCTTTGGCGTCCTCGAACAGGGTCAGCTTGACATTTTTCAGCGCCAGGCCCATCATTTTTTTGCAGTCCGGGTCGTGGGACACCAGGCTGACCAGGCTGGGCACCGGCTCGACGATGGTGTGGCCGGCCTGCCGGGCCAGCTTGTAGCCGTCGCCGGTGGAGCCTGTGACCGGGTAGCTCAGACCGCCGGTCGCCACCAGGACGCAGTCCGCCCGGTACTCCCTGCCCGAAGCGCCCTTGACCCCCACACAGCGGAAGGCCGGGCCCTTCTTTGCCTTTTTGCCCCCGTCGGGCGCGGGCGCTTCCAGCGGCTCGAGCAGCAGCCCGGCCGCCCCGTCCTGGACGATCGCCGCGCCGGAAGCGTAGGTCAAAAGCGCCTGCCGCACCTCGGCCGCCTTGTCCGACACCGGGAACACCCGCCGCCCCCGCTCCACTTTGAGGGCCACCCCCAGCGACTCGAACAGCTCCATGGTCCGGGCCGGGGGGAACGCGTACAGCGAAGAATACAAAAACCGGGGGTTGGTGCGGACGTGCCGCAGGAATTCTTCTTCGTCGCAGGCGTTGGTCAGGTTGCAGCGCCCCTTGCCGGTGACAAGGATCTTTTGGGCCGGTTGTTCGGTGTGTTCCAGCACCGTGACGGCGTGGCCGAGCCGGGCGGCGGCCCCGGCAGCCATCAGGCCGGCAGCGCCGGCACCCACGATCAGTACATCCGCCATGGACAAATCCTCTTTTCGTCAGAATCCGTACTTTTTAATAATACCAGAATCGCACCGCAAAAGCAATTATGAAAAAGGCGGTTTTTCCCCTCCCCCGCAAATTGCGCACAAAAAAGGGCGGACGCCGCAGCGCCCGCTCCAGCGCGGCGCAAAAGCGCCACGCGCAGGTGTCCCATCCGTGTACGCACATGTCGTCCGGGCAGGACTTTTTTGACAGCCGGTATTTTAACTGCCGATCAGCTTGACCGGGTCGAGGTATTTGTCCCCGTCCAGCACTTCCAGGTGGATGTGGGGGTCAAGGGCGCTCTCGCCGGTGATGGTCCCGGCCTGGCCCAGCTTCTGGCCGGCCGTCACCGTGTCCCCCTGCCGGACGGCGGCGTCCTCCACCGCCGACAGCCGCCACAGACGGCCCTCGCCGTCCCGGATGGCGGCCACCACGCCCCAGTTGCCCTCGGCGGCCAGGCTTTCCACCGTACCGCTCACCGGCGCAAGGACGTCCTCGCCCGCTTTGCAGGCGTAGTCCACGCCGTTGTGGGTGCGCCAGTCGCCCAGCGTCTCGTTATAGACCAGGTCGTCCCCGCTCCACACGGCGAGCACCTGCCCAGAGACGGGCCGCGTATACCCCGAGCCGGCTGACGCGCTGGCAGCGGGCGAGCCGGTTTGCAGTTCGGACGGTTCGGACACCGAACCAGACCCAGACGGCGCACCAGAAGGCCCGCCGGACGAGCTCGATTCGGGCACATCGGCCACGGACTGGGCCGCGCCGGCTGCTTGCTGTTCCCATAGCTGTTCCTCCGTTGCGGGGGCGCCGCCCTCGTCGATGCCGGGGAACGTCTCCTCCCCGGTGATGCTCTGGCTGGGGCGCTCGCCCAGGTCCTCGGCCATCTGGTCCCGGATGGTCCGCACGGCCCACACGCCGGCGGCTGCGGCCGCGGCCACGCAGGCCAGCAGGGCCAGCACGAAGCCTTTGCCCCGCAGAAAATTCCTGATGTGTTCCATACCTTTTGCTTCTCCTTCGGTTTGACCTGTGTACGGGTTTGCCTTTAGTGTGAGACATCCGCCGCCGGAATATTCGCCCCGCCCGAAAAAAGAAGCGCCAGGTATGCAAAACCTGAGCTTTCCACCTCTGCCCGCTGCATGAAGTGCATGGTTTGCATGGTTTTTAGAGCGTGCATGTTTTGCATGATAACGGCTTTGGGCGTATCATGCAAAGCATGCACATCATGCATTTCATGCAAATCATTCAAATCATGCAGAGTTATAAAACCATGCAAATCATGCAAAACATGCAAGTCATGCAGATCATGCAGGGCTATAAAACCATGCATATCATGCAAACCATGCAAAACATGCAACTCATGCAAATCATGCAGGGCTATAAAACCATGCATTTCATGCAAAACATGCAAACTCTACCTGATCCGGTTTTGCATCCGGCCTTGAACGCAGGCAGGATGAAACACCAAACCCCCAAGGTCTGCACCTCAGGGGCCGGTCGTTTGGTGGGATGGCTTTGGTTCAGCCTTTCCAGATATACAGGGCGATCCACACCACTGTGCAGAACAGCCAGAGGCACCCGGTCAAAAGCAGGAGCTTCTTTCGGATATAGTAGTAGCGGCAGAAGCTGCTCACCGATAAAAAGCCGGACAGCATCGCCAGCAGATCGTAGCTCTTTCCGCCTTTCACAAACAGCTCGATCAGGAACAACACAAGAAAGACCGCCAGCAGCCCGACTAGCCCCACCGTGTTGGCCTGAGCCAAAAGCTGGCGCTCCCGCTCGTCCAGGCCCTTGTTTTCCTCCCGGCTCCTGGCCAGGATCTTTTCCTTGTCTTTTTGGTCCATCCTGTTTACCTCCACAGTTTTGACAAGTTTTATGTACACCATCATTCTAGCACAGCCAAGCATACTTGTCAACAGATACTGCAAAGTTTTCTTGATAATTCCGGCGGCGTTCTATCCCGCCCCCTGCATGAAATGCATGATTTGCATGATTTTATAACCCTGCATGTTTTGCATGAGTTGCATGATTTGCATGATTTTATAGTTCTGCATGATTTGCATGAAATGCATGATTTGCATGAAATGCATGGTTTGCATGATATGCATGATACGCCCAAAGCCGCTATCATGCACATCATGCATACTCTAAAAACCAT